>Ga0210247_100020_pt1 | contig 133328 bp, 128 predicted proteins | sample ChrtobMetP3_16mM_FD_155449 | JGI IMG/M metagenome (GOLD analysis project Ga0210247, IMG submission 155449) | Chrysochromulina tobin associated microbial communities from unialgal haptophyte culture, Seattle, Washington, United States - P3_16mM | ecosystem: Host-associated > Algae > Haptophytes... | reverse complement strand
CGCTCTCCGGCGGCAGCAACCGCGCTACCGCTCTGTCTTTGAATGTCTGTCCGTATCGAGCCAAGTTTGTCCTTCATCGCCGCCCCCGGGGTTGATCTATGGAGGCGACAACTATTCTGACGCGGGGGGGATTGCGTCACTTGTCTTTGACGGGTTTCAACCCGGCACAGAGCCTCAGACCACCGCGATTCGAAACTTCTCTGAGCTGTGGCATCGCCTCGCGGCACACCAGTTCACTGAAGCAGTCGCAGATGAGTACAACGCCTTGAAGCATGGCTTTCGGACAATACCAGGCGGGTTCAGGCTTCAAATGGGGCCTCCAGCTACTTCCAGTGAGCCGCCGCCTGATTCTGAGATGAGGCTTCTCGGCGAGTCGAAGCACGGGGCGATGTTCTACAAAGTGGTGCGGCTCGATGGAATGGGAGGGCGTCACCTTAGCTCCCAGCGCATCGCAGTGAATTGGTCAATCACTGGAGATGCACTACTTTTGCATCTGGTAGCGCTTTCCATTCACAACATCGTTACTCGCTTGAAGACTGCCAATGGCTTTGCACGAGACCAGTGCATCTATAAAGTTCTTGAAGGTGACGATGGCTACGTTCTTCCGTGGAAGCACTCGCCAGGCGTGACTCGCTTCACCTTCCCAGAAAACCTGCCGCAGGGTCTTCCAGACGTCTCAAAGGTTGCGTTGCTCCAAAAACTGCGGGAGGCTCTCGATGGCAATGGCTAAACAATGGAGAGCAGGCTGGCCGGACGCGTAGGTCTCGTGAGCTTCATCATTTCTTGATGGCAATTTGCGCAGAAGCAATGTGAGTCGTGGGGGTCCGAGATGGGAGCATCAAGGCATGTTGCGATGAGAGCTTCAAACTCCTGCAGGCTGCGTGAGCAGCTTTCGCACTCGAACTTTCCCCGCCTTGCCAAGTGAGAGGCGCGCCAGTAAGCAATGCTGCCCACCTTGGGCGCAGTTTCAGGGCGGGCCACTTTGGGGGGCTCTGCGGCGGTTTTACCACCACCGCTCTCCTTCTGTTTAGCGGGGTGGCTCCGTGAAAGAAACGCCTCGATGTCCTCGCGCCTATACCGCACTTGGCGCGTGCCGACTTTAAAGTACGGAAGAGTGACCCTACCCGTACAGCGCCACACGGCCAAAGTAGAAACTGGGACCTGCAGATACTCGGAGGCTTGGCGAGGCGTAAGCATTGACGCCATAGGCTCAGCCGGGGTGAGTGTTGCTTTTTGGGGAGGGGGCAGCTCTCGTTGAGCAATTGCCCAAGATTTGAGCGATTTTGAAGGCATCGGATTGCTCCTTGTTACCCCGGTGTTACCCGAGCCTTGCCTACCTCTGACCAGAACCGTTGTAAGTGCTTGATTTTATTGGTCGGGATGGGAGGATTTGAACCTCCGGCCTCTACGTCCCGAACGTAGCGCTCTACCTGGCTAAGCTACACCCCGATGGACCCGATGGGTCGTGAATCATTCCGTTGCGCGGGCCATCAAACATCACGAACGTCGGTCGAGCAACCCGGCCGCCAATTGTAGCAACGCAGCGCTGTAGGCGTTCTTGGGAAGCTGACCCGCAGCGTCGATGGCCCGTTGCGCTTCGGCATCTGCGCTGGCTCTGGCGGCCCGCAGTGCGCCGGTGTCGAGAATGATGGAGCGAATGTCATCCAGGTGGGCCACGTCCCCCTGTTCGATGGCTTGGCGGATCAGGTGCTTCTGGGCTTCCGAACCGGTGCGCAAAGCGCAAATGATGGGCAAGGTCACTTTGCCTTCCCTGAGGTCATCGCCCAGGTTTTTCCCGAGCTCTTCAGCGCTACCTTCGTAGTCCAACACGTCATCGATCACCTGAAACGCCGTCCCCAGCGCTTGTCCGTAACTGGCGCACAAGAGCTCCGTCGGGCCGTCGGCCTTGGCCAGAATCGCTGCCAGCCGTGCGCTGGCTTCGAACAATTTGGCGGTCTTGGACCGAATCACCCGCAGATACGCCGCTTCGTCAATCGAGGCATCGTGCATGTTCATCAGCTGCAGGACCTCGCCCTCCGCGATGACGTTGGTCGCGTCAGAAAGTACCTGCATGACCCGCATGTCGCTCACGTCAACCATCATCTGGAAAGCGCGGGAATAGAGGAAGTCGCCCACCAGAACGCTTGCGGCGTTGCCAAACCGTTCGTTGGCGGTCTCGCGTCCGCGCCGAAGGGTGGATTCGTCCACCACATCGTCGTGAAGGAGCGTCGCGGTGTGGATGAACTCCACCACCGCAGCCAGCGTGTGCCGATGCGGACTTTGACTGCCGATGGCGCCGCTCAACATCAACAGCAAGGCTGGACGCAAGCGCTTGCCCCCGGCCGAGATGATGTATTGCGCCACCTCCCTGACCAGGGGCACTTCGGTGGTCAACCGTTCGTGGATCACCTCATCGACGCGGGCCATGTCCGGTTGGACCAGTTCGAGCGGATTGCCAGGTTTGGAAGTGGGAGTCGTCAAGGTTCGGGCCGGGTAGGGGGTGATGGGAGGATGCCGGGCCGTGTGGATTATAGAAACGAGCCGATGCCCCACGGGGCATCGAGGCGGGCCAGAGACGGCCGGGCGTGTCGGAAACATGCCCTTGCCGCTGGCGCGTGAGCATGCTAAACTCGCGGGCTCAGCGGAATTGGGTCCGCTGGATTTCCATTCGTGGAATTTTTACAAGAGGTTCATATGTACGCGGTCATAAAAACCGGTGGCAAACAGTATCGTGTTGCTGCTGGCGAAAAAATTAAAGTAGAACAGATTGCTGCGGATGTGGGCCAAGAGATCGTGTTTGACCAGGTTCTGGCTGTCGGCAACGGCACCGAAATCAAGATCGGCACTCCCTTGGTTTCCGGCGCAACAGTAACGGTCACGGTGTTGGCCCATGGCAGACACGACAAAGTGCACATCTTCAAGATGCGCCGGCGCAAGCACTACCAGAAGCGCCAGGGTCACCGTCAAAATTTCACCGAACTGCAGATCTCTTCGATCGCAGGCTGAGGAGTAGGTCAACATGGCACAGAAAAAAGGCGGCGGCTCAACGCGAAACGGGCGCGATTCCAAGCCCAAGATGCTCGGCGTGAAAGCGTTTGGTGGCGAACTGGTCAGCGCAGGCTCGATCATCGTGCGCCAGCGTGGCACCAAGTTCCACCCTGGCCTCAACGTCGGTTTGGGCAAGGACCACACGATTTTTGCCACCGTCGACGGCCACGTGTCGTTCGCGGTGAAGGGCGAACTCAATCGCCAGACCGTCAGCATCACACCCGTTTGACCGGTCCGTTCAGACGCCACCGGATTGCAAAGTTTCGGGGGCGTTTGCGCAGTGCTGACGTGTAAATGCAGAAGGCCCGCCCCAGCGGGCTTTTTGTTTTGGATTTTTAGTGGGGACGCGTCCCTGGAAAGCATGTCATGAAATTTGTGGATGAAGCCACCATCGATGTCGCTGCGGGCGATGGCGGCAACGGCTGCGCATCTTTCCGGCATGAGAAGTACAAGGAGTTCGGCGGTCCAGACGGTGGCGATGGCGGGCGCGGCGGGCATGTGTACGCCGTGGCAGACGCCAGCCTGAACACGCTGGTCGACTTCCGTTTCACGCGCCGCTTTGAAGCCGAGCGCGGCGAACACGGTAAAGGTTCCGACATGTTCGGTGTCAAGGGCGACGACATCATTCTCAAGATGCCGGTCGGTACCATCATTGCCGACGCCGAAACCGGCGAAACCCTGCATGAGTTGCTGCAGCCGGGCGAGCAGGTCACCATCGCCAAAGGCGGCGATGGCGGCTTCGGCAACATGCACTACAAGAGTTCCACCAACCGAGCACCTCGCCAGAAGACGCCGGGCTGGGCTGGCGAGAAACGCACCTTGAAGCTGGAGCTCAAGGTGCTGGCCGATGTGGGTTTGCTCGGGATGCCGAATGCGGGGAAATCCACACTGATTTCAGCCATCTCCAACGCCCGTCCGAAAATTGCCGACTACCCGTTTACCACGCTGCATCCGAATTTGGGTGTGGTCAGGGTTGCGCCGGAGAAGAGCTTCGTCGTCGCCGATGTGCCGGGTTTGATCGAAGGTGCGTCCGAAGGAGCCGGACTCGGCCATCAGTTTTTGCGTCATCTTCAGCGCACCCGGTTGCTGCTGCACATGGTGGATGTCGCGCCGTTTGATGAAGGTGTGGATCCTGTGGTGCAGGCCAAGGCCATCATTGCCGAGCTCAAGAAGTACGACCAGAAGCTGTACGAGAAGCCGCGCTGGCTGGTGCTCAACAAGCTCGACATGGTGCCGCTTAACGAGCGTGAGGCCAAGGTCAAGGACATCGTGAAACGCCTCAAGTACAAGGGGCCGGTGTTCGAGATCTCAGCCCTCACACGCGAAGGCTGCGAGTTCCTCGTCCAGAAAGTTTACGAACACATCGCCAAGGTGCACCAAGCCACGTTGGCGCCGGTGGACATCGATCCGCGATTTGGTGCGCCCTCGCCGAACTGAAGCTTTTCACATGTCGAACATGCTCCTCGCAGACAACTCGGCCTTGATGCCATTGCGCGTCAATGGTCCCTTGAAGGCCGCGCGCCGCATCGTGGTCAAGGTTGGGTCGTCGCTGGTGACCAATGAGGGTCGAGGTCTCGACGAGGAAGCGATTGGCCAGTGGAGCCAGCAGTTGGCGGCATTGGTCCAGGAGGGGAGAGAGCTGATCATGGTGAGCAGCGGCGCCGTCGCCGAGGGTATGAAGCGCCTGGGCTGGTCGGTGCGGCCCAAGGAGATCAACGAGCTGCAAGCGGCCGCTGCCGTGGGCCAAATGGGCTTGGTGCAGATGTACGAGTCCAAGTTGCGGGAATGTGGCGTGGGCAGTGCGCAGGTGCTGCTCACGCACGCCGATCTGGCCGACCGAGAGCGGTACCTGAACGCGCGCTCGACCTTGCTCACGTTGCTTCAACTGGGCGTGGTGCCCGTGATCAACGAGAACGACACCGTTGTCAACGACGAGATCAAGTTTGGCGACAACGATACGCTGGGCGCCCTGGTGGCCAATTTGGTCGAGGCCGATGTGCTGGTCATCCTCACAGACCAAAAAGGTCTGTACACAGCCGATCCGCGACGCGATCCTTCGGCGCAGTTTGTGCACGAGGCACAAGCCGGCGATCCGCAGCTGGAAGCCATGGCGGGAGGCGCCGGGAGCGGCATCGGCAAGGGCGGCATGATCACCAAAATCCTCGCGGCCAAGCGTGCCGCCGGGTCAGGTGCGTCGACTGTGATTGCATGGGGCCGTGAGCCCGAGGTGCTGATCCGGCTGTGCCAAGGTGAAGCCATCGGCACCTGTCTGGTGGCCAACACGCCCAAGAACCAGGCACGCAAACGCTGGATGTCCGACCACCTGCAGTTGCGTGGCGCGGTGCTGGTCGACGACGGCGCCGTGGGCAAGATCGTGGGTGAGGGCAAAAGCCTGCTGCCGATCGGTATGACCGGCGTTGATGGCGATTTTTCCCGTGGCGATGTGATTGCCGTGCGCGACGGCCGCGGGCTGGAAGTGGCGCGTGGACTCGCGAACTACGCCAGTTCCGAGGCGCGCTTGTTGTGTCGCAAATCGTCAGCCGATTTCGAACGTTTGCTCGGCTACGCGGCCGAACCCGAGATGATTCACCGCGACAACATGGTGCTGGCACGCAGCTGAACCACGCGTCGCGCCAGGACGGCTCAGCGGTATCGGTCGGCAACGCCTGTTTTCAAGGCGCTCAATATCTTCTGGGGCGACCCCATGACCGCCTTGCCATCGCAAACGCCTTGGCGTGCCAGCATCATCGCCGGGCGGGTGGGGCCGCGAAAAGACAGTTCCTGCCACTCGGCTTTCGAGCTGGCGTTCCAGTTGCCTTTGTCGCTCAGTCGCGCATAGGTTTTTGTTTCAGCGGTCGCGCAACGGATGCCTTGGAACAAGACGTTGAGTGCTCCACTGGCACTGCGCGCCACCATGACAAAACGAACCACACCGTCCTCGCCGACGGTCAAACTGCCGGGGTCGATGCCATAGCTCAACGCCGAGTCTCGCATCACGTCAAAGGGCTGCAGTGACTCTGTCTTGAATGCCGCAGGCGGTGTCACCGCAGATTCCATCCACACCGGCTCCTCCTGGGAAGACGTCTGTGCATGGAGTGCGTTGGCCGTCGCAAAAAGTGCGGCCATGGCGAGCACCAAGGTCAAAGGCTGCGAGCGGCGTCGAGAAGGAAGGATCATTTGAATGGGTTGTTCACGGAACGACCCTCGTTCTGTGGGTCGGGGTCAAAGCTGGCGCCTGGGGGCAGTTCCAGTCCCATGGGGGCGCACAACGGGGAGACGGCATCGTCCCCTTCATCGTGGCGCTGGCGAAGACCACCTCGCAAGAAGCGGTTGCGGTGGTCTTGTCGGGGCAGGTAGCGCGACAGCTCGGTGAGCGCCATTTCATAAACGCCACGTTTGAATTCGACCACCACATCCAGCGGCACCCAGTAGTCGTGCCAGCGCCATGCATCGAATTCGGGATGACTGGTGGCGCGCAGGTTCAGGTTCCAGTCCTGCGCCACCAGGCGCAGCAGGTACCAGATCTGTTTCTGGCCTTTGTAATGGCCGCGAGCATCCCGGCGGATGAAGCGGTCCGGCACTTCGTAGCGCAACCAGTCCCGTGTGCGGGCAACGATGCTGACGTGTTCGGGCATGAGGCCCACCTCTTCGTGCAGCTCACGGTACATCGCCTGCTCAGGTGTCTCGCCTCTGTCGATGCCACCTTGCGGAAACTGCCAGGAGTGGGAACGGATGCGTTTGCCCCAGAACACCTGGTTTCGCTGGTTGAGCAGAATGATGCCGACATTGGGCCTGAAGCCTTCTCTGTCAAGCATAATCAACCCCAAATTTTTAAACTGTGTCCATTATGCATCGCGCCGTGCGAGTTGCGAAGTGATCACACACCTGTTGTCTCTATGAGCGCCGCTGGACGCCCCAAAATTGTGCCCACTCGGTTCAGTTTGTCCGGCACATGTCTGCTCAGAGTCTTCCCTTGACGAACCCACCGAGCTGCCAGCAGGCAGCATTGAGCCCATGAAAGCCTCCCAGTTCTTCATTTCGACCCAAAAGGAAGCCCCGGCCGACGCCGAAGTGGTGAGCCACCGGCTCATGACGCGCGCCGGCATGATCAAAAAGCTTGGTGCCGGCATCTACAGCTACATGCCCATGGGCTTGCGCGTGATCCACAAGGTGGAGGCCATCGTTCGCGAGGAGATGAACCGCGCTGGCGCGGTGGAGCTCACCATGCCGGTGATCCAGCCAGCAGAGCTGTGGCAGGAGACAGGCCGGTTCGAGAAGATGGGCCCGGAGCTGCTGCGCATCAAGGACCGGCACGACCGCGACTTCATCGTTCAGCCCACCAGCGAAGAGGTGGTGACCGACATCGCGCGCCAGGAACTGCGCAGCTACAAGCAGCTGCCGAAAAATTTCTACCAGATCCAGACCAAGTTCCGCGACGAGCGCCGTCCGCGTTTCGGTCTGATGCGTGGGCGCGAATTCATCATGAAGGACGCTTACAGCTTTGACCGCGATGAAGCAGCGGCCAAGGCGAGCTACCAGGTGATGGCTGCAGCCTACCGCCGCATCTTCGACCGCTTCGGTTTGCGCTACCGCGCCGTGGCGGCCGACAGCGGCGCCATTGGTGGCGACCTGAGCGAAGAGTTCCAGGTGATCGCGGCCACGGGTGAAGACGCCATCGTGTATTGCCCAAACAGCGACTATGCGGCCAACATGGAAAAGGCCGAAGCGTTGGCACCCGTTGCCCTGCGCGCTGCCGCGGCCAACGCGATGGCCAAGACGCCCACGCCGGGCAAGAGCACCTGCGCCGACGTGGCGGCCCTGCTGGGGGTGCCGCTGGCCACCACGGTGAAGTCGCTGGTGCTGGCCACCGACACGCTCAACGAAGCGGGTGAGGTCGCGCAAAGCCAGGTGTGGCTGCTGCTGCTGCGTGGTGATCACGACATGAACGAGGTCAAGGTGAACAAGGTGCGGGGGCTGAGCGCAGGCTTCCGTTTTGCCAGCATTCCCGAGATCGAAGAACACTTCGGGTGCCGCCCCGGTTTCCTGGGTCCGATCGGTTTGAAGAAGCCGGTGAAGCTGGTGGTGGACCGCGAGGTGGCCGTGATGGCCGACTGGATCTGTGGCGCCAACGAGCCCGACTTCCACATGACCGGCGTGAACTGGGGCCGCGACCTGCCGGAGCCCGATGTGGTGGCGGACATCCGCAACGTGGTGGAGGGTGACGCGTCGCCCGACGGTAACGGCCCGCTCGCCATCGAGCGCGGCATCGAGGTGGGCCATGTGTTCTACCTCGGCACCAAGTACAGCCAGGCGATGAGCGCCACTTTTCTGGGTGAAGACGGCAAGCCGGCGCACTTCGAGATGGGTTGCTACGGCATCGGCATCACGCGCTTGCCGGCCGCGGCCATTGAGCAGAACCACGACGAGCGCGGCATCATCTGGCCCGACGCGCTGGCGCCGTTCACCGTGGTGGTGTGCCCCATTGGCATGGACCGCAGCCCGGAAGTGAAGGCGGCAGCCGAACAACTGCACGCCGATCTGGTGGCCGCAGGCATCGACGTGATCCTGGACGACCGGGGCGAGCGTCCAGGGGCCATGTTCGCCGACTGGGAACTCATCGGTGTGCCGCACCGGGTGACCATCGGCGACCGGGGGTTGAAAACCGGACAGGTGGAATACCAGCACCGTCGTGAGTCGGCTGCCACCCCGGTGGCCCTGGCTGAGGTGCTCGCGTTGTTGAAAGGCAAGCTGGGCGCATGAAGCCGCAGGCTTGGTCTCGTCGCGATTGCCTGCTGGGAGCGGTGGCATCGCTGGGGCTGGGTTCGTTGCCCACTTGGGCGCACGCAGGCGGTCAGCTGGAGGAGCCGCTGGCCGACTCGGTGCGCGGTGCGCTCAGCGCTGCCATCGCCAACAGTGCGCCGCCCGTGCCCGAGTTCACCGACCTGGAGAAGCGTCTGGCCTACCTGCGTTGGTTGGGCGCCAGCAGCACGCGGCTGCAGCGCCGCAAGACCGACTTTCAAACCCGCATCGAATTTCTGCAGACCGTGTGGTACGAATCGCGCCGGGCGGGACTGGACATCACGATGGTGATGGGCTTGATTCAGGTGGAGAGTGCTTTCCGGAAGTTCGCCATCTCGCGCGTGGGTGCACGCGGTTACATGCAGATCATGCCTTTCTGGTCGCGCGTGATCGGTGATGGCGACCCCAGCCGGCTCTTCAACATGCAGACCAACTTGCGCTTTGGCTGCGTGATCCTGCGCCATTACCTCGACCGCGAACGCGGCGACACGTTTCTTGCGCTGGGGCGCTACAACGGCAGCCGGGGCCGGGCGGAGTACCCGAACGCGGTGTACGCTGCCGCCAGGAACTGGGCGCACCCGGACGCCTGAACGTCCGGGCGTTCATTGCAGAAACCCGATGCGTGTCTTGCCCGCACCTGCCCTGGGCAGGTCGTCGGGTTCGACGCGGTAGCGGTTGTCCAGCCGCGCATTGCCGAACGCTGTCACCAGCGCCCGGCGCATGTCGCGCGGTGCCAGCACGGCGAGTTGGTCCAACACGTCGTCGGCTGGCTCGGGGTCGAACCGCTGTCCCCAGTCGTGCTCGCCCAGGATGCCGCGGTACAGGTGTGCCGCAATCTTGCGCGCGGCTTCCAGTGTGGGCGGTGCGATTTCGAAGACGTTCATGCGGTTCATGATCGGTTCGGGGATGCTGCGCTCGTTGTTGGCGGTGGTGACCCAGATCACCTGGCTGGCGTCGATCGGCACCTCGGCGAACTCGTCCACGAAGTTCTGCGCCGTGTCGTGCTCCAGCAGGCTGTAGAGCGCGCCCAGCGGATCGTATTGCGCGTCGGCATTCGCTTTGTCGATTTCGTCGACCACGATCACCGGGTTGGCGTATTGGCCGTCCACCAGCGCTTCAAACACCTTGCCCGGCTTCGCGCCTTTCCATTGCGATGAGGAGCCCGACAGCAGCCAGCCCGCCGTCATGGAGCTCATGGGCACGAGACTCATGCTGGTGCCCAGCAGGTCGGCGAGCTGTCGTGCGAAGTGGGTCTTGCCCACGCCGGGCGGGCCGAGCAAGAGGATGGGCGTGACCTCCAGGCTGTCGCGGCTGTCCTGGCTCAGGGCCACGTGGCGCTTCACGTCGTCGAGCACCTCACCAAAGTTGGGCAGCAGGTCGTAGAGCGGGGCCATGTCGGGCACGCCCGAGGGTTTGACGGCGAAGCGCTGTGGACCGCGCTCCAGCATGCGCTGCCAGGTGTTGCGCAGGCTCTCGTATTCGCGCTCGTTGCCGCTGGCCTGCAGTTTGGCCAGCTTGCGCTCGACGTCGTCGGCGCTGAACACGCTGCGCATCTGGGCGATGGGCAGACCAAGTGGGGGTGAAGCGACCAGGCTGCGTGAGCTCATGCGGTTCTCCTTGAAGGTTCGGTGGCAGTTTCATTCAAGCACAAGATGTGCCTGCGCTGAACACCGAAAAGCCCCGTGAAGACCCCGTTGACGGCCGGATTGACCCGGTCCGTGCAAAACCTCGCAGAACCGTCTGAAAGATGGCGGGCGCCAGAAACGACAAAGCCACCCGGAGGTGGCTGGGTTCGGAGGCCCGGTGCTTCAGCCTTGGCCGGTGATGACCTGTTGCAGTTCGCCCGACTGGTACATCTCCATCATGATGTCCGAGCCGCCCACGAACTCGCCCTTGACGTAGAGCTGCGGGATGGTGGGCCAGTTGCTGTATTCCTTGATGCCCTGGCGCACTTCGTCGTCTTCGAGCACGTTCACGGTCTTGAGGGTCTTGGTCTCGACGCCGCAGGCCTTGAGGATCTGGATCGCGCGGCCAGAGAAGCCGCACATGGGGAAACTCGCGTTGCCCTTCATGAACAGCACGATGTCGTTGGATTTGACCAGTTGGTCGATTCGGGTTTGGGCGTCGCTCATGGCTGAAAGGTCCTTCTGCGAATGGGTCTGGAGCGACCCGGGAACGGCCTGCATTATCGCTGTTGTGGCCATTGGCCGCCGCTGCAACGTTCGATGGCCGCAAGGTCGGTGCGGCTGCTCACGTGGGAAAAGCCTGCCGCTTGCAGGAGACTTCGCACCGCGACGGACTGGTCGAAGCCGTGTTCGATCAGCAGCCAGCCGCCGGGCAGCAGGGCCTCAGGCGCATGGTCCACGATGTTGCGGATGTCGTCCAGGCCGTCCGCGCCGGCCGTGAGGGCGCTCAGAGGTTCGTGCGTGAGGGCGGCCAGGTGCGGGTCCCCTTCTGCAATGTAGGGCGGGTTGGTGACGATCACATCGAAGCGTTGACCGGGCACGGCGTCCAGCCACGAGCCGCCGTGAAACTGGACCGGCAGACCCAGTCGCCGGGCGTTGCCTCGGGCGACCACCAAGGCGTCTTCGCTGGCATCGGTGGCGCTCACCGCCGCCAAGGGGCGCTGTGCAGCGATGGCCAGCGCGATGGCGCCGCTGCCGGTGCCCAGGTCCAGGACGCGAACGGCGCTGTTGGCGGCATCCAGCCTCTCCAGCGCCCAGCTCACCAGCGTTTCGGTGTCGGGGCGGGGCACGAGCACGCGCGGGTCGACGGTCAGCGACAGGCCGAAGAACGCCTGGTCGCCACGCAGGTAGGCCATGGGTTCACCGCGCTGGCGCCGTTGCACCAGCGCGTCCAGGCGCGTCGCTGCATCGACTGGCAGCGCATCACCGTCGTGTGCCATCAGCCAGGCGCGGTCGTGTGGATCGCGCGGCAGCGCGAGCAGCAGCAGCATCTGCGCGTCGAGCCGCTCCAGACCGCCCCGTTGCAGCGCTGCGAGTGTGTTGCGAATCGAGGTCATGTTCCGTTGCGCTGCTCGAGCTCGGCCAGCAGCTCGGTCCCGCGCGCCACCTGCAGCGCGTGCACCACCTCGTCCAGATCCCCCTCCATCACCTGCAGCACCTTGTAGAGCGTGAGGTTGATGCGGTGGTCGGTGATGCGGCCCTGGGGGAAGTTGTAGGTGCGGATGCGGTCGCTGCGGTCGCCGCTGCCGATCAATCCCTTGCGCGTGGCAGCTTCCTTGGCGGCGCGTTCGCTGCGGTCCTTTTCCTGCAGTCGCGCAGTGAGCACCTGCAGCGCCTTGGCCTTGTTGCTGTGCTGGCTGCGACCGTCCTGGCACTCGGCGGTGATGCCGGTGGGCAGGTGGGTCACGCGCACGGCCGAGTCGGTCTTGTTGATGTGCTGGCCGCCGGCGCCGCTGGCGCGGTAGGTGTCGATGCGCAGCTCGCTCGGGTTGAGTTTGACCGCCTCGGTCTCGTCGGGCTCGGGCATCACGGCCACCGTGGCCGCGCTGGTGTGGATGCGGCCCTGCGTTTCGGTGGCGGGCACGCGCTGCACGCGGTGGCCGCCCGACTCGAAGCGCAGCCGGCCGTAGGCGCCGGGGCCGGACACGCGCAGCACCACCTCCTTGTAGCCACCGAGCTCGCTGGGCGATTCGCTCACCGCTTCAACCTGCCAGCCCTGGCGCTCGGCGTAGCGGGTGTACAGCCGCGCCAGGTCGCCCGCAAACAGCGCCGACTCGTCGCCACCGGTGCCGGCACGGATCTCCACGAAGGCATTGCGCTCGTCGTCGGGGTCCTTGGGCAACAGCAGCTGCTGCAGGTCGGTGTCCAGCTGTGCCAGGTCGGTCTGCGCCGAGTCGATTTCTTCGCGGGCCATCTCCGCCATATCGGCGTCACCCAGCAGGTCGTTGGCCGCAGCCAGGTCGGCTTCGCGCTGCAGGTAGCGGTTGAACACCTCGACCACGGTGGAGGCGTCGGCGTGTTCGCGGCTCAGCGTCTTGAAGCGCTCCATGTTGTCCACCACGTCAGGCGCCGACAGCAAGGCGTCGAGCTCGTGCAGGCGGGCGCGCTGGCGCAGCAGGGTGTCGCGGACGAAGGGTTTCATGGGTGGGGAATGTCGGTGTCGGCGGGTCGGCCATCCGGCGGCATCGAACCGCGGATGACCATGCCCTGGGCAAGCCGCTAGGCCTGCGGATCGCGCGGCGACCGGGCCGAAGATTCGCGCAGGAACAGGCGCGAGACGGTTTGCGCGGTGGCGGCGCGCGCGGCGTTGTCGCCGGTGTGGAGCTCGGCCAGCGTGCCGTGCAGCATTTTCTGGGTGAGGCCCCTGGACAGGGCTTCGAGCACGGCTTCCACCGGCTCGCCTTTGGCCAGCATGCGGCGCGCGCGGGCCAGTTCCACCGCACGCCATTGATCCGCCTGGGCGTTGATCTGCTGGATCAGGGGCACCACGCCGCTGGCGGGGTTGCGCTGCTCCATCCAGTTCATGAAGCTGGCCACGCCGGCGTCGATGATCACCTCGGCCTGCGCCACGGCGGCCTGGCGGTTGTCCTTGCCGGTCTGCACCACCGTGGCCAGGTCGTCCACCGTGTAGAGGTACACGTCGGTCAGCGCTTTCACTTCGAATTCGATGTCGCGCGGCACCGCCAGGTCGACCATGAACATGGGGCGGTAACGGCGCTTCTTGAGCGCGCGCTCCACGGCGCCCAGACCGATGATGGGCAGGGTGCTGGCGGTGCAGCTGATGACGGCGTCGAACTCGTGCAGGCGATCGGGCACGTCGGCCAGGCGGATCACCTGGGCCCCGAAGCGGTTGGCCAGCTTTTCGCCGCGCTCCAGCGTGCGGTTGGCAATCGCCATGCTCTTGGGCGTTTTGGCGGCGAAATGGGTGGCAGCGAGTTCGATCATCTCGCCCGCGCCCACGAACAGGACCCGGATGTCTTTCAAATCTTCAAACAGCTGCGAGGCCAGGCGCACGGCCGCGGCCGTCATGCTGATGGAGTGGGCGCCGATCTCGGTGGAGCTGCGCACTTCCTTGGCCACGGCAAATGAGCGCTGGAACAGCTGGTGCAGCGTGCTGCCCAGTGCGCCGGCGTCGTTGGCGGCGCGCACCGCGTCTTTCATCTGGCCCAGGATCTGGGCTTCACCCAGCACCATGCTGTCCAGCCCGCTGGCCACGCGAAACGCGTGGCGGGCTGCCTGGTCGTCGCGCAGCACGTAAGCGTGGTCGCGCAGCACGTGCGTGCTCACGCCACCGGTCTGGGCCAGCCAGTCCAGCGTGGGGTCCACGGCGGAGGCGTCGCCCGCGCCGTAGAGCTCGGTGCGGTTGCAGGTGGAAAGCAGGGTGGCCTCGGGTTGACGCGCCAGACTTTGGCGGTAACCGTCGAGCGTGGGCTGGATCTGGTCGAGCGCAAACGCAAAACGGCCCCGCAAATCGAGCGGAGCCGTGTGATGGTTGATGCCGAGGGTCCAGACAGACATGGTCCGATTATAAAATTGATCGCTTATGCATGTCACTGTCAACTTTCAATGACACTTTTGTCCCTGTTGGTCCACCTCGCGGGTTTTGTGGCGCCCGCCTTCGGCGTGGGTTTGCTGTTGTGGGCGGGCTTGCGCATCCGACGCAAAGGTCGGCCGGGTTTTGGCGGCGCCATGCAGCTTTCCCTGTTGTGGGTCGTCGGCGTCGGGGTGTTGCTGGCGGGGCTGGTCTTTTTTGGTCGCGACGGCAAGATCGCCACCTACGCGGCACTGGTGTTGGCCCAAGGCACGTTGGCGTGGTGGCTGCGCGGGCGCTGAGTGGCGCGCTGCTTCAGGCGCCTGGCGCGAACAGATCCACCCGGTCGGTGATGATGCCGTCCAGCCCCAGGCCCAGCAGTCGTTGGGCTGCCCAGTCGTCGTTGACCGTGTAGGCCAGCATGCGAAGGCCGTTTGCCCGCGCGGTGCTCACCAGCGCAGCGTCCCACAGGGCGTGGTTGCACACGATCGCCACGCATTCGAGCGATCGCGCCACGTCCAGCCAGCCGTCCCACAAGGTGTCGAGCAGCAGGCCGCGCGGCAGTTCGGGCGCGGTGAGCATGGCGCCGTGCAAGGCTTCGGGCCGAAACGAGGTGAGCAGCGGGGGACGGTCCGGCTGGTGTCGCCACAGCCGCTGTGCGGCCGCCGCCACGGCCCGGCCGGTTTGCGCTTCCAGACCCGGCGTGGGTTTGATTTCAATGTTGAGCCAGCCGGCATTGGCCTGGCAATGGCGGGCCACGCTCTCCAGCGTGGCCAGGGGTTCCCCCGCGAAGCCGCGTGAATGCCAGCTGCCGGCATCGAGCTGGCTCAAGACACTCCAAGCGGAGTTGCCGCCGAGCCCTTGGCCGTTGCTGGTGCGGTTGAGCGTGTCGTCGTGCAGCAGGAACACCACGCCGTCGGCGCTGAGCTTGGCGTCGCATTCGAACATGCGGTAGCCATGCGCCGCGCCCAGCCGGAACGCGGCCAGGGTGTTTTCAGGCGCGAGCTTGCCGGCGCCACGGTGCGCGATCCACCGCGGATAAGGCCAGGGCCGGATCGGGTCGGTCATGCTCACACCCGCTTGCCCGTCGCCGCGTCAAACCAGTGCAGCCGGTCGAGCCGCGGCTGGGCGTGGATGGTGCTGCCCACCACCGGCGCGCCCTGGTCCTCATGGGTGCGGATGATGAGTTTTTCGTCGCCCAGGCGGGCGTGCACCAGGCGTTCGGCGCCGAGCAGCTCCACCGTGTCCACGTGCAGTGCCCAGCCTTCCGTGCCGATGTCGAGGTGCTCGGGGCGCACACCCAGGATCTGGCCGGGCTTGCCACCCGGTGCGTTCTTGAGCAGGTTCATGGGCGGCGAGCCGATGAAGCTGGCCACGAACGTGGTGGCGGGGCGCGAATACACCTCTTCGGGGGTGCCGAACTGCTCCATGTTGCCCGCGTTCATCACGATCATGCGTTCGGCCAGGGTCATGGCCTCCACCTGGTCGTGCGTGACGAAGAGCGAGGTGATGCCCAATTCACGGTGCAGTTTCTGGATCTCCAGCCGGGTCTGGGCGCGCAGCTTGGCGTCCAGGTTGGAGAGCGGCTCGTCAAACAGGAACACCTGCGGCTGGCGCACGATGGCGCGGCCCATGGCCACGCGCTGGCGCTGGCCGCCCGAGAGTTCGCGCGGCTTGCGCTCCAGCAGGTGCCCCAGCTCCAGGATGCCGGCGGCCTTGTCCACGCGCTGCTTGATTTCGGCGATCGGCACCTTCTTGATCTTCAGGCCGTAGGCCATGTTGTCGAACACGGTCATGTGCGGGTAAAGCGCGTAGTTCTGGAACACCATCGCGATGTCGCGTTCGGCCGGCTCCAGTTCGTTGACGATCCGCTCACCGATGCAGATGTCGCCTCCGCTGACTTCTTCGAGCCCTGCGACCATGCGCAGCAGGGTGGACTTGCCGCAGCCGGACGGGCCGACGATGACGATGAATTCGCCGTTGGTGATCTCGGCGTTGACGCCGTGAATGACTTGCAGTTCGGTCTTGCCGGAGCCGTACCGCTTGATGACGTTGCGCAGGGAAATGGAGGCCATGTTTGTCTTTATTTTTCGGTGTCGACCAGGCCCTTGACGAACCAGCGTTGCATGAAGATCACGACCAGTGCCGGGGGCAGCATGGCCAGGATGGCGGTGGCCATCACCACGTTCCATTCGGTGTACGAATCGCCCGAGATCAGGCGCTTGATGCCCATGACCACCGGGTACATGGACTCGTCGGTGGTCACCAGCAGCGGCCACAAATACTGGTTCCAGCCGTAGATGAACTGGATCACGAACAGCGCGGCGATCGATGTCTTGGACAGTGGCAGCAACACGTCTTTGAAGAAACGCATGGGGCCCGCGCCGTCCATGCGCGCAGCCTCCACCAGTTCGTCGGGCACGGTCAGGAAGAACTGCCGGAACAGGAAGGTGGCGGTGGCCGAGGCAATCAACGGAACCGTGAGGCCCGCGTAGGTGTTGAGCATCCCGAGGTTGGCCACCACTTCGTAGGTCGGCCCGATCCGCACCTCCACCGGCAGCATCAGGGTGACGAAGATCATCCAGAACACCAGGTTGCGCATCGGGAAGCGGAAGTACACGATGGCAAACGCCGAGAGCAGCGAGATGGCGATCTTGCCGATGGTGATCACCAGCGCGCTCACCAGACTCACCCACATCATGGGCGCGGCCGCCGGAATGCGGCTGCCGGCTTGCGTTTCGCCGCCAAACAGCGCGGTGCGGTAGGTCTCCAGCATGTTGTTGCCCGGGATGAGCGACATGGGGAAGGCCTGCGCGATCTGCTCGGACGTCTGGGTGGAGCCGATGAAGGTGATGTAGAGCGGGAAGCCGACGATGAGCACGCCGAGGATCAGCACGACGTGGGACAGGACCGTGAGGCCGGGGCGTTTTTCGATCATCAGTACTGCACTTTCTTCTCGACGAAGCGGAACTGGATCACCGTGAGCGTGATGACCACCACCATGAGCACCACCGACTGCGCGGCCGAGCCGCCCATGTCGAGCGCCTTGAAGCCGTCGTAGTAGACCTTGTAGACCAGGATGGCGGTGTCCTTGCCCGGTCCACCTTGGGTGGTGGCGTCGACGATGCCGAAGGTGTCGAAAAAGGCGTAGACGATGTTGATCACCAGCAGGAAGAAGGTGGTGGGTGACAGCAGCGGGAACACGATGGACCAGAAGCGGCGCCACGGGCCCGCACCGTCGATGGCGGCGGCTTCGATCAGCGACTTCGGGATCGATTGCAGGCCGGCCAGGAAGAACAGGAAGTTGTAGGAGATCTGCTTCCAGACGGCGGCTGCCACGATGAGCGTCATGGCGTGGTCGGCGTCCAGCAAGTGGTTCCACTCGATGCCCACCGCGCGCAGGTAGTAGGCCACCACGCCCATGGGTGAAGCGAACATGAACAGCCACAACACGCCGGCCACCACGGGCGCCACGGCGTAGGGCCAGATCAGCAACGTCTTGTAGACCCCCGAGCCCTTGAGCACACGGTCGGCGTACACGGCCAGCAGCAGGGCAATCGACAGACCGATCACCGCCACCAGCAGCGAGAACACCGCGGTGGTGGTGAAGGAGGCGAGGTAGGTGTCGTCGGCCCACAAGCGCCGGAAATTCTCCAGACCCACAAACTCGGTGGACAGACCGAACGGGTCCTGTGTCAACAGGCTTTGGTACAGCGCCTGAGCGGCCGGCCAGAAGAAGAACACCAGCACGATGGCCATCTGCGGCGCGATCAGCGCCCAGGGCAGCCAAGACGACTTGAACCGAACTCGTTTTTCCATGGGACTTTCAGTGCACAAAGGGTGCGTGTTCAACGAAAAACCCGCCCCGGCCGGGGCTGCCGGCGGTGGGGCGGGTGGGGCGCCTTGCGGGGCCCGGGCGAGATTATCAGGACTTGTTGGCCTTCTGGAATCGCTCCAGCTGTTCGTTGCCGCGTTTGACCGCGGTGTCCAGGGCATCCTTGGCCGACTTTTTGCCAGCCCAGACCTGCTCCAGTTCCTCGTCGTTGATCGTGCGGATCTGAACGAAGTTGCCCAGGCGAATGCCGCGCGACTTGTCGGTGGTCTTGCGGATCATCTGCGTGACCGACACGTCGGTGCCGGGGTTCTGCTTGTAGAAGCCGCTGGTGTCGGTCAGCTTGAACGATTCCAGTGTCACCGGCAGGTAGCCGGTGCGCTGGTGGCTTTTTGCGGCTTCAGCCGGCTTGGACAGGTGGGCGAAGAACTGGGCCACGCCTTGGTACTCGTTGGCCTTCTTGCCCGACATCACCCACAGGCTCGCGCCACCGATCACCGTGTTCTGCGGTGCGCCGGCCACATCGGGGTAGTAGGGCAGGGTGCCGATACCGCTGGCAAATTTGCTGTTGCGCTTGATGTTGCCGTAGAGCGCCGAGGAGCCGGTCGTCATGGCGCACTCGCCCGAGACGAAGGTGGCGTCGGCCGCGTTGCCCCGGCCCTTGTAGACGAACAGCCCTGTCTTGGCCATGTTGGCCAGGTTCTCGATGTGGCGCACGTGCAGCGGCGTGTTGAAAGTCAGGCGGGCGTCGATGCCGCGCATGCCGTTGCCCTGGGTTGCGAACTCGGTGTTGTGCCAGGCCGAGAAGCTCTCCAGCTGCGTCCAGCTCACCCAGCTGGTGGTGAACGGGCACTTGTGGCCCGCTGCCTTGAGCTTGCCGGCGGCCAGCGCCACCTCGGGCCAGGTCTTGGGCGGGTTCTCCGGGTCCATGCCGGCCGCCTTGAAGGCGTCCTTGTTGTAATGGAAAACGGGGGTGGAGCTGTTGAAGGGGAAGCTCAGCATCTGACCGTTGGGGGCCGTGTAGTAGCCCGCCACCGCCGGCACGTAGGCGGCCGGGTTGAACGTCACGCCGGCATCGCTCATGACCTTGCCCACCGGCACGATGGCGCCCTTGCTGGCCATCATGGTCGCGGTGCCCACTTCAAACACCTGCAGGATGTGCGGAGCGTTGCCCGAGCGGAAGGCCGCGATGGCGGCGGTCATGGACTCGTCGTAGCTGCCCTTGAAGGTGGGCACGATCTTGTATTGCGTCTGGCTGGCGTTGTAGTCCTTGGCCAGGTCGTTGACCCACTCACCCAGGGCGCCGCCCATGGAGTGCCACCACTGGATCTCTGTCTGGGCGTGGGCCGGCCCGCTCATCAGGGCGGCGAGTGCCAGGGCGGCGGTCGGGGAAAGAAGACGTTTCTGCATGGATGCTCCGGATTGGCTTGCTGTGGGAACGCCGTAGGCTAGGGGACTTTTTTGACAAATCCATTGCAACGGCGTTTCCCGACCGTGACAACGGGGGTTTCCATAAGGGGGGTGGGTGAATGGACCCTGCGGTACCATCTTGGGCTACCCATTGTCACGTTGGCGTCTGCCAGACTCATGAACGCTCCCACACCGCTCTCGCTCTTCGCCGTGGCCACCGAGGAAGCGCCGCGCTTGCGCGAGATCCCCTACAACTACACCTCCTTTTCCGACCGGGAAATCGTCCAGCGTTTGCTGGGCGAGCGGGCCTGGGCCCTGCTGAACGAGCTGCGTGGCGAACGCCGCACCGGCCGCTCGGCCCGCATGTTGTACGAGGTGTTGGGTGACATCTGGGTGGTGCAGCGCAATCCCTACCTGCAAGACGACCTGCTCGACACGCCGAAGCGCCGCAAACAGCTGGTGGACGCCTTGCACCACCGCCTGGGCGAAGTGCAAAAGCGCCGCACGCCACAGGACGATGCCGGTCGCGACGCACTGGTGGTTGAACTGCTGCAGGCCGCCAAGGGCGCTGTGGACGCTTTTTCGCGCTCGTTTGAAGACATGGCGGCGTTACGCCAGCGCGCCACCAAGGCGCTGCGCAAGCTCACCGCCCACGACAACATCAAGTTCGATGGCCTGTCGCGCGTGTCGCACGTGACCGATGCCACCGACTGGCGCGTCGAATACCCCTTCGTCGTGCTCACGCCCGACACCGAAACAGAAATGGCCCTGCTGGTCAAAGGCTGCTTCGAACTGGGCCTGACCATCATTCCCCGCGGGGGCGGCACCGGCTACACCGGCGGCGCGATCCCGTTGACGTGGAAAAGCGCGGTGATCAACACCGAAAAGCTTGAAGCCATGACCGAGGTGGAGTGGGTGAAGGCGCCCGGCCACGACAAGCCTTTGCCCACCATCTGGACCGAAGCCGGCGTGGTCACGCAGCGCGTGGCCGATGCGGCCGAACGTGCGGGCCACGTGTTCGCGGTGGACCCGACCTCGGCCGAGGCCTCGTGCATCGGCGGCAACATCGCCATGAACGCCGGTGGCAAGAAGGCCGTGCTGTGGGGCACGGCGCTGGACAACCTGCTCAGCTGGCGCATGGTCACGCCCCAGGCCCAGTGGCTCGAAGTCACCCGCCTGGACCACAACCTCGGCAAGATCCACGACGCCGATGTGGCCAGTTTCGAGCTGAAGTATTTCGAGGCCGATGGCAAGACGCCGGTGCGCACCGAGCAACTCGTGATCCCGGGCAAGACCTTCCGCAAGGAAGGCCTCGGCAAGGATGTGACCGACAAGTTCCTGAGCGGCCTGCCCGGCATCCAGAAAGAAGGCTGCGACGGCCTCATCACCAGCGCGCGCTGGGTGGTGCACCGCATGCCCGAGCACGTGCGAACCGTGTGCCTGGAGTTTTTCGGCAACCCGCGCGACTGCGTGCCCTCGATCGTCGAGATCAAGGATTTCATGTTCGCTGAGCAGAAGCGCTCCAGCGTGCTGCTGGCCGGGCTTGAGCACCTGGACGACCGCTACCTGAAGGCCGTGGGTTACGCCACCAAGAGCAAGAAGGGCAACGGCAGCCTGCCCAAGATGGTGTTGATTGGTGACATCGTGGGCGACGATGCCGACGACGTGGCGCGCGCCACCAGCGAGGTGATCCGCATCGCCAACTCGCGCAGCGGCGAAGGCTTCGTTGCCATCAGCGCCGAAGCGCGCAAGAAATTCTGGCTCGACCGCAAGCGCACCGCGGCCATCAGCAAACACACCAACGCCTTCAAGATCAACGAAGACGTGGTGATCCCGCTGCCGCGCATGGGCGAGTACACCGAGGGCATCGAGCGCATCAACATCGAGCTCTCGCTGCGCAACAAGATCAAGCTGGCCGATGCGTTGGAGGCTTTCTTCGCCAAAGGCCAGTTGCCGCTGGGCAAGACCGACGACGCCAACGACATCCCCAGCGCCGAGCTGCTCGAAGACCGCGTGCAACAAGCCCTGGTGCTGGTGCGCGAGGTGCGAACGCTGTGGGCCGGCTGGCTGAGCGACGTGGACACGCTGTTCCCGCAACTCCAAGACCACCGCTTGCGCGCCAGCTGGAAAACCCAGCTGCGTGGACCGCTGCAGCAGATCTTCACCGGGGCCGCTTTCGGTGCGGTGCTGGAAGAGTGCACCGCCATCCACAAACGCGTGCTCAAGGGCCGCGTCTGGGCCGCGCTGCACATGCACGCGGGCGACGGCAACGTGCACACCAACCTGCCGGTCAACAGCGACGACTACGAGATGCTGCAGACGGCACACGAAGCCGTGGGCCGCATCATGGTGCTGGCCCGCAGCCTGGACGGCGTGATCTCCGGCGAGCACGGCATCGGCATCACCAAGCTGGAGTTCCTCACCGACGAAGAGCTGCGCCCGTTCGCCGAGTACAAGGGCCGCGTCGACCCCGAAGGCCGCTTCAACAAAGGCAAGTTGCTGCGCCAGGGCGTGGGCAATGACACCCAGTTGCGCAGTGCCGACCTCTCACACGCCTACACGCCGAGCTTCGGCCTGATGGGGCACGAGTCGCTGATCATGCAGCAGAGCGACATCGGGGCGATCGCCGATTCGGTCAAGGACTGCCTGCGCTGCGGCAAGTGCAAACCGGTCTGCGCCACCCATGTGCCGCGCGCCAACCTGCTTTACAGCCCGCGCAACAAGATCCTGGCGACCTCGCTGCTGGTGGAAGCCTTCCTGTACGAAGAGCAGACGCGCCGCGGCATCAGCATCAAGCACTGGGAAGAGTTCGAGGACGTGGCCGACCACTGCACGGTGTGCCACAAGTGCCTGAGCCCCTGCCCGGTCAAGATCGACTTTGGCGACGTGACCATGAACATGCGCAACCTGTTGCGCAAGATGGGGCAGAAGAGCTTCCGTCCGAGCAACGCCGCGGCCATGTTTTTCCTGAACGCCACCAACCCCGAGACCATCAAGTTCATGCGCTCGGCCATGGTCGATGTCGGGTTCAAGGCCCAGCGGATGGCCAACCAGCTCTTGAAGAAAGTCGCGCGCAGGCAGACCAGCGCGCCACCGGCCACCCTGGGCGCGGCTCCCATCAAGGAGCAGGTGATCCACTTCATCAACAAGAAGATGCCCGGTGGTCTGCCCAAGAAGACCGCGCGCGCCTTGCTGGACATTGAGGACAAGGACTACGTGCCCATCATCCGCAACCCGGTGGGCACCACGGCAGAAACCGAGGCGGTGTTCTATTTCCCCGGTTGCGGCTCCGAGCGCCTGTTCAGCCAGGTGGGTCTGGCCACGCAGGCCATGCTGTGGCATGCCGGCGTGCAAACCGTGTTGCCGCCGGGTTACTTGTGCTGCGGGTATCCGCAGCGCGGCAGCGGTCAGTTCGACAAGGCCGAGAAGATCATCACCGACAACCGCGTGCTGTTCCACCGCGTGGCCAACACGCTGAACTACCTCGACATCAAGACCGTGGTGGTGAGCTGCGGCACCTGCTACGACCAGCTCCAGGGCTACGAATTCGACAAGATCTTCCCCGGTTGCCGCATCATCGACATCCACGAATACCTGCTTGAAAAAGGCATCACCTTGCCGGCCGGCCAGGGCGGATACCTCTACCACGACCCCTGCCACAGCCCCATGAAGCTGCAGGAGCCGATGAAGACGGTGAAGGCGCTGGTCGGAGACAACGTGCTGGAGAGCAAACGCTGCTGCGGTGAGTCGGGCACGCTGGGCGTGACCCGGCCCGACATCTCCACCCAGATCCGCTTCCGCAAGGAAGAGGAGCTGCTCAAAGGCGAAGCCGCCTTGCGCGCGGCCGGCACCGTGGGCGCCCAGGACAACGTGAAAATCCTCACCTCTTGCCCAAGCTGCCTGCAAGGCCTCACGCGCTATGGCGATGACCTCAACAACGGCTTGCTCGAAGCCGATTACATCGTGGTCGAGATGGCGCGCCAGATCCTCGGCGAAGACTGGCTGCCCACCTACGTGGCCAAAGCCAACGAAGGCGGCATCGAACGCGTGCTGGTCTGACCTCACAACACCCACAGAGAGACAACTCCCATGGCCGGACTTGACAAGAACACCCCCTCGCCGCAATCCATCACGCTGCACCAGCAGTCGCGCGTGTTGGAGATCGGTTTCTCTGATGGCCAGGAATTCAAGATTCCCTTCGAGTTGATGCGCGTGTACTCACCCTCGGCCGAGGTCCAGGGCCACGGCCCAGGCCAGGAGGTGTTGCAGACCGGCAAACGCGAGGTCGGCATCGTGGCGCTGGAGCCGGTGGGCAACTACGCCGTGCAGCCCACGTTTTCCGATGGACACAGTTCCGGCATTTTTTCCTGGGATCTGCTGTATTTCCTCGGCTCCAAACAGGCCGCTTTGTGGGCCGAATACACCGAGCGGCTGGCCGCCGCCGGCATGGAGCGAGACGCGCCCATGATCGAGCAGGGTGGTCACGCCTGCGGCAGCCACTGAAGGCACGCCATGGCAGACACCCATTTCGGTTTCAAGACGGTCGACGAGCGCGAAAAGGCCTCGCGCGTGCGCAGCGTCTTTGACTCCGTGGCGCCCAAGTACGACGTGATGAACGACCTCATGTCGGCCGGGCTGCACCGCCTCTGGAAGCGCTACACGCTCACCGTGGCGAATCCGCAGCCAGGGCAGCAGGTGCTCGACATCGCAGGTGGCACGGGCGATTTGTCGCTGGCGTTTGCGAGGAAGGTCGGGCCCACCGGGCGCGTGGTGCACACCGACATCAACGAAGCGATGTTGCGCGAAGGCCGCACACGCCTGCTCGACACGGGCGTGGTGCTGCCCACGCTGGTGTGCGACGCCGAGAAGTTGCCGTTTGCCAGCGATTCGTTTGACTTCGTCTCGGTGGCCTTCGGTTTGCGCAACATGACCAACAAGGAACGTGCGCTGGCCGAGATGCTCCGCACGCTCAAACCGGGTGGCAAGTTGTTGGTGCTGGAGTTTTCCCGGGTGGCGAAGCCGCTCGAAAAAGCTTATGACTGGTACTCGTTCAACGTGCTGCCCAAACTGGGCAAGCTGGTGGCCAACGACGAGGACAGCTACCGCTACCTCGCCGAGTCCATCCGCATGCACCCGGGGCAGGAAGCGTTGCGGCACATGATGCGCGGTGTGGGCTTTGGCCATGTGGATGTGCACAACCTGAGCGCAGGCGTCGTGGCGCTGCATGTGGGCATCAAGTGCTGATCGCGGTTCTGATGATGGATTGAAGGAGACAGGGACATGAACACGTTGTGGTCGGTGATGTTGGTGTGCGCGATGGCGCTGGGCTCGCAAGATGTCTGGGCCAAGCGCCTCGGAGGCGGCGTGTCGATCGGCAAGCAGTCGGGCAACGTCACGCAGCGCAGCACGGCGCCCACGCAGCAAGCTGCGCCGGCCACCACGCAAAACGCCGCGGCCCGTCCGGCCACCGCCAGTCCGGCGGCGGCGGCCGCACCCAAGCGTCCGTGGGGTGCCATGCTCGGCGGTCTGGCAGCGGGCCTGGGCCTGGCCTGGCTGGCGTCGGCGCTGGGCTTTGGCGAAGGCTTTGCCCAGTTCCTGATGTTCGCCCTGCTGGCCGCCGTGGTCGTGGCGGTGATCGGCATGCTGATGCGCCGCCGCGCGGCGGCCAACGGCTCCGGCAATCTGGCATACCAGAACGCCAGTGGCCCGCTCACCCAATCGGGCAGTTCCCAGTTCGACCCGGCCACGCCGCGCAGCTACTTGCCGCAGAACGTGGGCAACGACGCCTCGGCCCGTCCCTGGGAGCGCAGCGGCCCCGCTTCGCTCGACACCGCCCAGCCGTCGGCCCCGGGTGGCTCCATGATCGGTGCCGCGCTGATGGGGCGCCAGACCTGGGGCGTACCCGCCGGTTTTGACGCCGAGGGCTTCCTGAAGGCTTCCAAGGCCAATTTCGTGAGCCTGCAGGACGCGTGGGACCGCTCCGACATCCCGAGTCTGCGCGCCATGATGACCGACGGCATGCTGGAGCAGATCCGCACCCAGCTGGCCGAACGCGAGGCCACCACCGGTGTGAGCGTCAACAAGACCGACGTCGTCATGCTCGACGCCCAGTTGCTGGGCATCGAGGAACTGGACGGCGAGTACATGGCCAGTGTGGAGTTTTCGGGCTTGATCCGCGAAGACGCGTCCTCGGGACCGAACCCGTTCCGCGAAGTCTGGAACATCACGCGGCCCAAAGCCGGCTCCGGTGGTTGGCTGGTGGCCGGCGTGCAGGCTCTGCAGTAAGGGCCGCAGCCGGGCACAAGACCCGGCCCCGTCAGGGCAATGGCCGATGCCATCGCCCAAGGGGTTTTATCCGTCAAAATCGGGTGGTCATGAAAAATGAACCACCCGTTTCTCCTTCTGGCCCGGGCCCTTCCGGCGCTTCTCCCCTGAACTTCCTGCAGTCCTTGCTGGGCTCGATCCGCCCGCCCGACTGGGTCGTGGACGAGCTGCAGAACCGTCTGGTGCTGTTTCTCAACCATGTGTTGATGCAGGAGCCAGCGGCGCAAGACCGCTTGAAGCGCCAGAAGGGCAAGCCCGTGCGCATCCAGTGGGGCGACTTCAACCTGACACTGGCGCCCACCGCGGCTGGTTTGCTGGAACGTTGTGATGCCGACGTCAAGCCCGAGCTCAGCGTCACACTCACCCAGACCTCGCCGCTGGAGCTGGCGCAGAGTGTGTTGGCTGGTCAGAAACCGGGCGTGGACATTCAAGGTGATGTGCAACTGGCGGCGGAGGTGGCCTGGCTGGTGGACAACGTGCGCTGGGATGTGGAGGAGGACCTCTCCCGGGTGGTGGGCGATGCCACTGCGCACACCATCGCGAGGTTTGCACGCGCAGCTTCCCAGGCGGTCAAGGCGTTCGTGGCCCGCATGCCCGCGGGCTTTCCACCGAAGAATCCCTTCGCCAGCGCACCCGCGTCGGACGCCGGCGTGTCGCCGCGCGACGGCGGTCCCAGCGCATGACGCGGCTGTTTCGCGGCGCGTTCATCGTCTGGGTGGTCTTGCGCTACGGGCTGGACGAGCTGGTGCTCTCCAGCTTCCAGCGTCCGGGCATCCGCCTGCTCACCCGCATCGTCTCCATCGGGCGCAACCTGGATGCACCGCGCGGCGAGCGGCTGCGCCAGGCGCTGGAGCGTCTGGGTCCGATCTTCGTGAAGTTCGGCCAGGTGCTTTCGACCCGCCGCGACCTGTTGCCGCCCGACATCGCCGACGAACTCGCCCGTCTCCAGGACCGTGTGCCGCCGTTTCCCAGCGAAGTGGCCGTGGCGAGCATCGAGCGCGCTTTCGGCAAACCGCTGACCGAGGTCTTCAGCCACTTCGAGCAGGTGCCGGTGGCCAGCGCCTCCATCGCCCAGGTGCACTTTGCGACCTTGCGCGACGGCCGACACGGTGGACGCGAGGTGGCGGTGAAGGTGCTGCGGCCCAACATGGTGACCGTGATCGACAAGGACCTCAGCCTGATGCGCATGATGGCGGGCTGGGTGGAGCGGCTCTCAGCCGATGGCAAGCGACTCAAACCGCGCGAGGTGGTGGGGGAATTCGACAAGTACCTGCACGAAGAGCTGGACCTGCTGCGTGAGGCGTCCAATGCGGCCCAGTTGCGCCGCAACATGCAGGGCCTCGATCTGGTGCTGATCCCCGAGATGCTCTGGGATTACTGCCACACCGAGGTCATGGTGATGGAGCGGATGTATGGCCTGCCGATCAACCGGGTCGACGAGCTTCGCAAACTCGGCGTGGACATTCCGAAGCTGGCGCGCGACGGCGTGACGCTGTTTTTCACCCAGGTGTTCCGCGACGGCTTTTTTCATGCCGACATGCACCCTGGCAACATCCAGGTGAGCACGGCACCGGCCACCTTCGGGCGCTACATCTCGCTCGATTTCGGGATCGTCGGCACCCTCACCGAGTTCGACAAGGAATACCTCGCGCAGAACTTCACCGCGTTCTTCCGGCGCGATTACAAGCGCGTGGCCGAGCTGCACATCGAGTCGGGTTGGGTGCCCGCCAGCACGCGGGTGGACGAACTCGAATCCGCCATCCGCGCGGTGTGCGAACCTTACTTTGACCGTCCTCTCAAGGAAATTTCGCTCGGACTGGTGCTCATGCGCCTGTTCCAGACCTCGCGCCGTTTTCAGGTCGAGATCCAGCCGCAACTCGTCTTGTTGCAGAAAACCCTGCTCAACATCGAGGGTTTGGGGCGCGAGCTCGATCCCGAGCTCGACCTTTGGAACACCGCCAAGCCGTTTCTCGAAAAATGGATGGTCGAGCAGGTCGGCCCGCAGAAGCTGCTGCAGCAACTCAAGGCCGAGGCGCCCCAGTACGCCAAGCTGTTGCCCGCCTTGCCACGTCTGATCAACGATTACTTGCAGCACAAGCCGCACGAACTTCGACGCGAACTCGACAGCTTGTTGGTCGAGCAACGCCGCACCAACCGACTGCTGCAGGCCATTCTGTACGGCGGACTGGGCTTTCTGCTGGGCCTGGTCGTGATGCAGGTGCTGGTGCGCGTGCGTCTCTGGTGAACCGGGGTGGCTGCCCGACCGGGGCCGACGCCCGGCGGGCAGCCCGATACCCCCCCTCAATTTATAATGACGGGTTTTGTTCCACTTCCCGCGAGGGAATGCAGTGCGCCCGCCGGGCGGCTGCCTCGGCGGGACGTCCCCCTCTTCATCAGGTTCACGCCATGCCCATCTATGCCTACAAGTGCGAGTCCTGCGGCCATGCCAAGGACGTGCTGCAGAAAATGTCCGACGACCCGCTCACCGTGTGTCCGTCGTGCGGCCAGGCCAGCTTCAAGAAGCAGCTGACCGCCGCCGGATTCCAGCTCAAGGGTTCGGGCTGGTACGTCACCGATTTCCGCGAGGGCAGCAAGCCCGCCACCACGCCGGCCACGGAGGGCGCTCCCGCCGCCGCTGCGCCGGCCAAACCGGCGGGTGATGCCGCCGCTGCACCGGCGCCCGCACCGGCTGCGGCCCCCGCCGCCGCCGCCGCGCCAGCGCCCGCCACCCCGACGACATCTTCGGGCTCCTGAGCCCTTTCTCATGCCGTCTTTGCGTAAATGGTTGTTCTCGGGCCTGCTGGTGCTGGTGCCCCTGATCATCACGCTCTGGGTGCTGGAGTGGGTGGTCAGCACGCTCGACCAGACCTTGCGCATCCTGCCCACCAGCTGGCAGCCCGACCAATTGCTCGGCATGCACATCCCCGGGCTGGGTGTGGTGTTCGCGCTGGTGGTCGTGCTCTCCATCGGGGCACTGGCCTCCAACATCATCGGCAACAAGCTGGTGAGCTGGTGGCACGCGCTGCTGCACCGCATCCCGGTGGTGCGATCGATCTACTCGGGCGTGAAACAGGTGTCGGACACCCTCTTTTCGGAGAAGGGCAACGCGTTTCGCAAGGCCTTGCTGATCGAGTGGCCGCACGAAGGCATGTGGACCATCGGTTTCCTCACCGGCGCGCCCGCCGGTGACGTGTTGCGCCACCTGCAGGCCCAGCCGGGCCGCTCAGGCGAAGTTGACGAGTTTCACAGCGTTTACGTGCCCACCACCCCCAACCCCACCGGCGGCTACTTTGTGATGGTGCGCAAGAGCGCCTGCGTGGAGCTGCAGATGAGCGTGGACGAAGCGCTGACTTACATCGTGTCCATGGGCGTGATCGTGCCCGGTGGACCCAAGAATCCGCACCTCAAGGTGGGCGCCGACGGCGCCATCCAGAAGACCCCCTGATGTTCCCCCGCGGGCCCGGCCCGCGAACCTGTTGAAAGAAGAAGCGAAATGGCGATGCGTACCCACTATTGCGGTCTGGTGACCGAGGCCCAACTGGGCGAAACCGTGAAGCTGTGTGGCTGGGTGAACCGCCGCCGCGACCATGGCGGCGTGATCTTCATCGACCTGCGCGACCGCGAAGGGTATGTGCAGGTGGTTTGCGACCCCGACCGCGCCGAGATGTTCGGCACCGCCGAAAACGTGCGCAACGAGTTCTGTGTGCAGGTCACCGGCCTGGTGCGCGCACGCCCCGCCGGCACCACCAACGACAAGCTCAAGAGCGGCCAGATCGAGGTGTTGTGCCACGACCTGCAGGTGCTGAACCCCTCGGTCACGCCACCCTTCCAGCTGGACGACGACAACCTCTCCGAGACCACGCGCCTGACCCACCGCGTGCTGGACTTGCGCCGCCCCTACATGCAGAACAACCTGATGCTGCGCTACCGCGTGGCCATGGAAGTGCGCAAGTTCCTCGACGCCAACGGCTTCATCGACATCGAAACCCCCATGCTCACCAAGAGCACGCCCGAAGGCGCGCGCGACTACCTGGTGCCCAGCCGCGTGCACGACGGTCACTTCTTCGCGCTGCCGCAAAGCCCGCAGCTCTTCAAGCAGTTGCTCATGGTGGCCGGCTTCGACCGCTACTACCAGATCACCAAGTGCTTCCGTGACGAGGACCTGCGCGCCGACCGCCAGCCCGAGTTCACGCAGATCGATATCGAGACCTCGTTCCTGACCGAGGAAGACATCCGCGACATGTTCCAGGGCATGATCAAAACGGTGTTCCAGAACACACTCGGCGTGGACCTTGGCGAGTTCCCGGTCATGGCCTACAGCGAAGCCATGCACCGCTTCGGCTCCGACAAGCCCGACCTGCGCGTGTCGCTCGAATTCACCGAACTCACCGACGTGATGGGTGACGTGGACTTCAAGGTGTTCTCCGCGCCCGCCACCATGAAAGGTGGCCGCGTGGTCGCCCTGTGCGTGCGCGGCGGTGCCGACATGAGCCGCAGCGAGATCGACGCCTACACCGAGTTCGTCAAGATTTACGGCGCCAAGGGCCTGGCCTGGATCAAGGTCAACGACGTGACCAAGGGCCGCGACGGCCTGCAGAGCCCGATCGTGAAGAACCTGCACGACAAGGCGGTGGCCGACATCCTCGCGCGCACCCAGGCACAGAACGGCGACATCATCTTCTTCGGCGCCGACAAGGCCAAGGTGGTGAACGACGCCATCGGCGCGCTGCGCCTGAAGATCGGCCACAGCGAGCTGGGCAAGAAGAACGGCCTGTTCGAGAGCCGCTGGGCGCCGATGTGGGTGGTGGATTTCCCGATGTTCGAACACGACGAGGAAGCCGATCGCTGGACCGCCGTGCACCACCCCTTCACCGCGCCGAAAGACGGCCACGAAGACTGGATGGTCACCGCGCCCGAGAAGTGCATCGCCAAGGGCTACGACATGGTGCTCAACGGCTGGGAAATCGGCGGTGGTTCGGTGCGTATCCACACCGCTGCCGTTCAGCAGAAGGTGTTTGACGCCCTCAAGATCACGCCCGAGGAAGCCCAGGTCAAGTTCGGCTTCCTGCTCGATGCGCTGCAGTACGGCGCGCCGCCCCACGGTGGCCTGGCCTTCGGTCTGGACCGCATCGTCACGCTCATGACCGGCGCCGAGTCGATCCGCGACGTGATCGCCTTCCCCAAGACCCAGCGTGCACAGTGCCTGCTGACCCAGGCGCCCAGCCTGGTGGACGAGAAGCAGCTGCGCGAACTGCACATCCGCCTGCGCAACACGGAGCTGTCCAAATCCGCCTGATCGGTCGGGTCGGTTACACAGAAAGGGCGGCACAAGCCGCCCTTTTTTGTTGGTCCGCTGCGGGTTCCGCACCGCCGAGGTGCGGTAACGAAACGTAGGCCAAGGTACCGGTGAGGGTTTGTTAGGATGGCTTTTTGAAAGGAGCCTACCCATGAGCAAAAACGCCCAAGACACCCTGGCCAACAAAGAGAAACTGGTCGCCGATCTGCAGCGCGTCATCGCCGATGCCGAAGAGCTGATGGTGGCCACCGCCCACCAGACCGAAGGCAAGGTGGTGGAACTGCGCGAGCGCATCAACGAAAACCTGCGCCTGGCCCGCCACAAGCTGCTGGACGCGGAAGACGCGATCAAGGAAAAGACCCGCGAGATGGCGCGAGCCACCGACGACTACGTGCACGAGCACCCCTGGCGCGCGGTGGGCACCGCCGCCGGCATCGGTCTGGTGATCGGTCTGCTGATCAGCCGTCGTTGAACACCCGCGGCATGCCTGTGCCACCGACCCGCCTCTCGGCCTCGCTCAAGGGGCTGACCGCCACCGTGCTCGAGTTGCTCCAGCTGCGGCTGGAGCTGCTCAGCGTGGAGGCGCAAGAAGAGGTGATTCGCGTGGGCGGCCTGCTGGTCTATGGTGCGGTGGCCGTGGCCTTTCTCAGCCTGGGGCTGGGTTTTCTGGCCATGTTGATCACCGTCGCCTTGTGGGACACGCACCGCCTGTTGCCGCTCGCGGCGTTCGCTGGTGTGTTCATCGGTCTCGGTGGGGTCGCGGCCTGGCTGGCGCGCGAGCGCTTGCGCAGCGGCACCCGGCTGTTTTCGGCCACGGTTGAAGAGCTCAAGCAGGACCGCGAGGAGCTGCGCTCATGAGCACAGCAGAACCCGGCCGCGCCGAACAACTGGCCCGCCGGCGCCAGATGCTGGTGCTGCGGTCTGGTCAGCTCCGCGGCCAGGTGGCGGACCAACTGCAGGTGGTGCAGCCCGTCTGGGTGTGGGCAGACCGTCTGCAGGATGCCTGGATCTGGTTGCTTGCCAACCCGCTGGTGGTGGCCGGCAGCGTTCTTGCCGTGGCGGCGTGGCGCCCGCGCCGCTCGCTGGGCCTGGCGCTGCGCCTGTGGTCGGGCTGGAAGCTGTTGCAGCGCGCCCGAACGGTGGGCAGCACCGCCTCCCGCCTGTTCTGAGCCCCGCGTCCATGCCGCCGAAGATCCCGCAGTCGGTGCTGGTGGTGATCCACACACCGGCACTGGAGGTGTTGTTGATCGAGCGCGCCGATGCGCCGGGTTTCTGGCAGTCGGTGACCGGCTCCAAGGATTCGCTGGATGAAGCCTTCGAACTCACCGCTGCGCGCGAGGTGGCCGAAGAAACCGGGCTCGATGTGCGAGCGCCTGGCCACACGCTCACCGACTGGGCGTTGGAAAACGTGTACGAGATCTACCCGCATTGGCGCCACCGCTATGCCGAGGGCGTGACGCACAACACCGAGCACCTGTTCGGCCTGTGCATTCCCCGCGCCGTGCCGGTGTTGCTGAGCCCTCGCGAGCACCGCGATCAGGTCTGGTTGCCCTGGGCGCAGGCGGCCGAGCGCTGTTTCTCGCCGTCGAATGCCGAGGCGATTTCATGGCTGCCCAGAATGGCAGCGAGGTTGAACTGATTGACGCAGGGCGCGCCTGGGGTTGGTGGCATGATTTGCCCATGAGCATTCTTCGCGTCGCCACCTACAACATCCACAAAGGCGTCCAGGGCCTGGGCCCCGGGAGGCGGCTGGAGATCCACAACCTGGCGCATGCGGTGGAGCAGTTCGACGCCGACATCGTCTGCCTGCAAGAGGTGCGGCAACACAACCGCAAGCTGGAAAAACACTTCACCCGCTGGCCCGACCTGGACCAGGCCAGTTACCTCACCCCCGACGGCTACGAGGCCGTGTACCGCACCAACGCCACCACGCGCCACGGCGAGCACGGCAACGCCTTGCTGTCGCGCTGGCCGGTGATCGAGAGCAAACATTCCGACGTGTCCGACCACCGCTTCGAGCAGCGGGGCCTGTTGCACGTGCAGTTGTTGATCGACGGCATCGAGGTGCACGTGGTCGTGGTCCACCTCGGCCTGATCCACGCCAGCCGTTCGCGCCAGGTGCAGCGCCTGGGCGAGTACGTCGCCACCGGCGTGCCCGAAACCGCGCCGCTGATCGTGGCGGGTGATTTCAACGACTGGGGCGCTCAGCTGCTCAAGCCCATGGCCGACCTGGGCCTGCGCACCTTCGAAGGCATCCGCCTGCCGACCTACCCCTCGCGCCTGCCGCTGCTGCACCTGGACCGCATCTTTGTGCGTGGACTGCGGCCCGTCTCCGCGCAAGTGCCGCACGGACGCGCCTGGGCGCGCATGTCGGACCACCTGCCGCTGATCGCCGAGCTGGAGCTGTGAAAGGCACAGGCCACCCGTTGCGACGCCCGCGCGCCGTGCACGGTGCCTTGCGAGGTGGTCATCAGTTGCTGCTGCTGCAGGGCGGTGCCGAGTTTTTTCCAGCCCTGGTGGACGCCATGGACGCCGCGCGCCGCGTGGTGCATCTGGAAACCTACATCTTCGAATTTGCCGGGTCTGCGCTGAGCGTGGCCGAGGCGCTGGAACGAGCGGCGCAGCGCGGCGTGGTGGTGCGGCTGGTGATCGACGGCGTGGGCACACCGGCCATTCCGCCAGCGTGGCGAGACCGCTTTGATGCCGCCGGCGTGCATTGGCACATCTACGCACCGCTGGGCCGCTTCGGCCTGCTGTTGCCCAGCCGCTGGCGACGCCTGCACCGCAAGCTCTGCGTCGTGGATGGCACGGTGGGGTTTTGTGGCGGCATCAACATCATCGACGACCAGGACGACGTGGCCCTGGGCCGGCTGGACGCACCGCGGTTGGACTTTTCGCTGCGCGTGGCTGGCCCGCTGGTTCACGACATGGGGGACACCATGGAGCAGCTGTGGTGGCGCCTGCAGGCCGCGCGCAGCGCCCGCCGGCGCGAGTTCAAGGCAGCGTGGGAGGCCTTGCGCGAGTCCCGCCCGGTGGGCGATTTCTCGCGCCTGTTGCAAAAGCTGGACACGGCCCGCAGCAGCGTGCAGGGCGCCGACAGCGACAGCACGTTCGGCGACAGCAGTGCCGTGCCCTTGGGCGTGGACAGCGCCCGCGCCACGCTGCTGCTGCGCGACAACGTCAGCCACCGCCACGACATCGAGCGCGCCTACCTCAAGGCCATCGGCGCGGCGCGGCGCGAGATCGTGATCGTCAACGCCTATTTCATTCCCGGGCGCAAGCTGCGCCGAGCGTTGATCCTGGCGGCTGCGCGGGGCGTGCGGGTGCGTCTGCTGTCGCAGGGCAAATACGAAAACTTCTTCCAGTACCGCGCCGCGCGCCCGGTGTACCAGCACCTGGTGAGCGCCGGCATCGAGATCCACGAGTACGCACCGAGCGCGCTGCACGCCAAGGTGGCGGTGGTGGACGAGCGCTGGGCCACGGTGGGTTCGACCAACCTCGATCCGCTGTCGCTGCTGCTGGCGCGCGAGGCCAACGTGATGACCACCGACCGGCGCTTTGCCGAGTTGCTGCGCAGCCACCTCGATGGCCTGGTGCAGACCGCCGGCGACATGGTCGATGTGCAGGCCCTGGGCAGCCGCCACTGGACGCAGCGGGTGCTCGACCGCATCGCGTTCGGCATCATGCGCGCCACGCTTTTTGTCACCGGTCACCGTTATTGATGACTGCCCCCACGCTCCACCGCTGCGCGGGTTGCTGCCCCCCGAGGGGGCTGATCCGCCTTGGGGCGGCCCGGCGGCGGATCCCCGCATGAACGACGACCTGATCGTCCAGCGCCCGCAAGGCCTGTACTGCCCGCCGGGGGACTTCTACATCGACCCCTGGCGCAAGGTCGAGCGTGCGGTGATCACCCATGCCCATGCCGACCACGCACGCCCCGGTCATGCGCACTACCTGGCCACCGCGGTGTCCGAAGGCCTGCTGCGTTCGCGCCTGGGGCAGGGCATCACCTTGCAGGGCCTGGCTTACGGCGAGGCGGTGGAGCACAACGGCGTGCGCATCTCGCTGCATCCCGCAGGCCACGTGCTGGGCTCGGCGCAGGTGCGGGTGGAACACGGCGGGCGGGTGTGGGTGGCCAGCGGCGACTACCGCACCACACCGGGCGGCGCCACACCCGACCGCACCTGCACGCCCTTCGAGTCCGTGCGTTGCGATGTCTTCATCACCGAGTCCACCTTCGGCCTGCCCGTCTACCGCTGGCGGCCCGACGCCGAGCTGTTCGGCCAGATCAACCAGTGGTGGGCTGACAACGCCGCGGCCGGGCGCGCCAGCGTGCTGGTGTGCTACAGCCTGGGCAAGGCGCAGCGCATCCTGGGCGGGGTCGATGCGTCCATCGGCCCCATCGTCTGCCACGGCGCGGTCGAGCCGCTCAACCGTGCGTACCGCGCCGTGGGCGTGGCGTTGCCGGACACACTGATGGTGAGCGACGTGACCGACAAGGCCAGCCTGCAGCGCGCGCTGGTGCTCTGCCCGGGCAGCGCGCTGGGCACGCCGTGGATCAAACGCTTCGGCGATTTTTCCGACGCGTTCGCCAGCGGCTGGATGCAGGTGCGCGGCCAGCGCCGGCGCGGTGGCCATGACCGCGGCTTCGTGCTCAGCGACCACGCCGACTGGCCCGGGCTGCTGGGCGCCATCGGTGCCAGCGGCGCCGAGCGTGTGATCGTCACACACGGCAGCATTCCAGTGCTGGTGCGCTACCTGCAGGAGCAGGGCCTGCAGGCCGAGGGCTTCGACACCGAGTACGGCGACGAGCACGAAACGCGGGCCGAGACCGCGCCGGCACCCATGGACCCACCGGCGCCATGAAGCGATTCGCCGATCTGTTCGCCGAACTCGATGCGACCACCTCGACGAGCGCCAAGGTCACGGCGCTGCAGCGCTACCTGGGCGCGGTGGACGACGCCGACGCCGCGTGGGCCGTGTACTTTCTCTCGGGCGGCAAACCGCGTCAGCTGATCAAGACCGCGCAGCTCCGTGCGCTGGCCGAAGAGGCGTCCGGCCTGCCCGCGTGGCTGTTCGACGCGAGCTACCAGGCCGTGGGCGACCTCGCCGAAACCATTGCGCTCGTGCTGCCGGCGCCCGAGAGCGCCGACGGTCTTGAGGCGAGCCTTTGCGACTGGATGGAGCAACGCCTGCTGCCCTTGCGCGGGCAGGGCGAGGATGCGGTGGCCGTGGCCCTGCGCGCTTGGTGGCGCGAGCTCGATGCCACCGGGCGCTTCCTGCTGGTCAAGCTGGTGGGCGGCGGCTTTCGCGTGGGCGTGAGCAAGCTGCTGGTGCAGCGCGCCATCGCCCAGCACGCGGGGTTGGACGCCAAGCAGGTGGCCGCGCGCATGATGGGCTTCACCGACGGCAAGCGACTGCCGACCGCCGCCCAGTACCGCTCGTTGCTCGCACCCGCCGAGGCGTCGGGCGGTGAACACACTGCACGAGAACCCAGCCAGCCCTACCCGTTCTTCCTCGCCAGCCCCCTGGGCTTTGAGCCCGGCGACGGCCTGCTCGACCTGGAGGTGGCGAGCACCGACACCGCGCAGGCCATGCAGGCGCGCCTGGGCCCGGCCAGCGACTGGCTGGCCGAATGGAAGTTCGACGGCATCCGCGGCCAGATCGTCAAACGTGCCGGGCAGGTGTGGGTGTGGTCGCGCGGTGAAGAACTCATGAGCGACCGGTTCCCCGAGCTGCAGGCCCTGGCGCAGCGCTGGCCCGACGGCACCGTGGTCGACGGCGAGATCCTGGTCTGGCACGACGAGGACAGCGCCAGCGCCTTGCCCGGCAGTGACCGGCCCGGCCGACCCGCCCCGTTTGCGCTGTTGCAGCAACGCATTGGGCGCAAGACGCTCAACGCCAAGGTGCTGGCCGACGCACCGGTGAGCTTCATGGCCTTCGACCTGCTGGAAGCGGACGCACAGGACTTGCGCGCGTGGCCTCAGACCGGGCGCCGCGATCGCCTGGAGGCCCTCGCAGCGGATGTGAACGTGGGAATCGGCCCACGCCTGTGGCTGTCGCCCTGCGTCGTCGGCAACGACTGGGCTGCGCTCGCCGAGCAGCGGTTGAAGGCGCGTGAACTCGGCGTCGAGGGCCTCATGCTCAAACACCGCCGCAGCACCTACGGCACCGGACGGCAGAAGCGCTGGGCCGGCCCGGGCAGCAGCACCGAAGACGGCGTGTTGGCTTGGTGGAAGTGGAAAATCGACCCGCTGGCGATCGACGGCGTGCTGATCTACGCCCAGGCCGGCCACGGCCGTCGCGCCTCTGTGTACACCGACTACACCTTCGCCGTGTGGAACCGCGCGCCGGCCAGCGCCCAAGAGGCCCAGGCGGTGGTGGATGCCATTGCCCGACGCGAACCGGCCGTGCCCGGTGCGCTGCAGCTGGTGGCCTTCACCAAGGCCTATTCCGGCCTCACCGACGCCGAGTTCAAGGCGGTGGACGCCGTGATCCGCCAGCACACGCTGGAGAAGTTCGGCCCGGTGCGCAGCGTGCGGCCCACGATGGTGTTTGAACTCGCTTTCGAAGGCATCGCCCGCAGCACCCGGCACAAAAGCGGCGTGGCGCTGCGCTTTCCCCGCATGCAGCGCATCCGCCACGACAAACCGCTGCACGAGGCGAGCACCTTGCAGGATCTGGAACAACTGCTGGTGAAAACCCCAGCAAAAATCGGTCAAGACCATGGAGACGGATCCGCGTGAAGTCGGGTGATAGCATGCCGGATGCTCATGACATCCGACGCCCCCATGACCCCAGCCACCCCAGAAGACGACATCGGCACACCGGTGTCCGTCAAGATCCGCGAGCGCGTGAAAGCGGCTCGCCAGCGCTTTCATTCCAACGACAACATCGCCGAGTTCATCCAGCCGGGGGAACTTGAGCTGCTGCTCGACGAGGTGGCCGAGAAGATGAAGGGCGTGCTCGACAGCATGGTCATCGACCTCGACAACGATCACAACACCGGCGACACCGCGCGCCGCGTGGCCAAGATGTACATCAAGGAAGTGTTCAATGGGCGCTACGTCAAGGCGCCGAGCATCACCGAATTCCCGAACGCCGAGCACCTCAACGAACTGATGATCGTGGGGCCCATCACGGTGCGCAGCGCCTGCAGCCACCACTTCTGCCCCGTGATCGGCCGCATCTGGATCGGCGTCATGCCCAACGAACACACCAACGTGATCGGTCTGTCCAAGTACGCACGGCTGGCCGAATGGATCATGGGTCGCCCGCAGATCCAGGAAGAGGCCGTGGTGCAACTCGCCGACCTGATCCAGGAAAAGACCCAGCCCGATGGCCTGGCGCTCGTGATGGAGGCCAGCCACTACTGCATGGCCTGGCGCGGTGTGAAGGACATGGACAGCAAGATGATCAACTCGGTCATGCGCGGCGTGTTCCTCAAGGATCCCAACCTGCGCCGCGAATTCCTCTCGCTGATTCCGCGCTGAAACCCCTCTGTATTCAACGATCGTCCAGAAGAAGAACACCATGCTCGTCCGCCTCCTCTACGTCAGCCGCGCTGTCGACAAAGATTCCCCCCGCCTGATCGAGTCCATTCTGGAATCCTCGCGATCGCACAACATGGGCAATGGCATCACCGGTGTGCTGTGCTACGGCGGCGGTGTGTTCCTGCAGGCCATCGAAGGCGGGCGCAGCGCGGTCAACAAGCTCTACAACCACATCGTGGCCGACCAGCGCCACACCGGTGTGGAGCTGCTGCACTACGAAGAAATCACCGAGCGCCGATTCGGTGGCTGGACCATGGGCCAGGTCAACCTGTCCAAGCTCAACACCTCGATCGTGCTGAAGTATTCGGAGAAGCCCGAATTCGATCCCTACGCGGTCTCGGGCAAGGTCTCCCTGGCCCTGCTCGAAGAATTGATGGCCACCGCGAGCATCATCGGCAGGGCCTGAAGCCGGTGTCCGCAGAAGCCGCAGCCAGCCTCGCAGGCGCTGCGGTTTTTTTACGCCTGGTGCCGCCGTGTCCCTGACCGCACTGGGTCTGATCGTTCTCGCGGGCCTGATTCACGCCGGGTGGAACATTGCCGCCAAAAAGGCCGGTGGTGACGCGCGCTTTGCCTTCTTCAGCGCCTTGCTCATGATGCTGGTGTGGGCGCCGCTGGGCTGGTGGGTGGGACGCGACGTGGTGCCTGGCTGGGGCCGCGTTGAATGGCTGCTGGTGCTGGCCAGCGGCGTGCTGCACCTCATCTATTACGTGATCCTGCTGCGGGGCTACCGCAAGTCCGACCTGACCGTGGTCTACCCCATGGCGCGTGGCACGGGGCCGCTCTTGTCATCGCTGGTGGCCATCGTGATTCTGGGCGAGCAGATCTCCGCGCTGGGTGTGGCCGGTGTGGCCGCTGTGGTGGGTGGTGTGTTCCTGATTGCCGGCGGGCCGGGCCTGCTGCGCGCGGCGCACGACCCGGTGGCGCGCCAGCGCGTGCACAAGGGCATGGCCTATGGTGGGGTCACCGGCGTGTTCATCGCGTCCTACACCGTGGTCGACGGCTACGCGGTCAAGGTGGTGCTGATGTCGCCCATCCTGGTGGACTACATGGGCAACTTCGTGCGCGTGGCCCTGCTCGCGCCCAGCGTGCTGCGCGACCTGCCCACGGCCCGCCAGCTCTGGCACACGCAGTGGCGCTACGCCTTGCTGGTAGCGGTGGTGAGCCCGGTGGCCTATGTGCTGGTGCTGTTTGCCATGCAGCAGGCGCCGTTGTCGCATGTGGCACCCGCGCGCGAGGTGTCGATGTTGTTTGCCGCGCTGATCGGTGGACAGTTGCTGGGCGAGGGCGACCGGCTTGCGCGCCTGTTCGGGGCCATGTTGATCGCCGCCGGCGTGATGGCGCTGGCGCTGGGATGATCGCGGCATGACCACTTCACCTGCGCGGGCCTTGTTGGGCTGCGATTTCACCAGCGCACCGAGCCGCCGCAAACCCATCACCCTGGCCGTGGGCCGCACCGACCGCCACCGCGTCGTCCTGAGCGGCCTGGAGCGCTTCGAGACGCTGGACGGCTGGCTGGCGCGCATGACCGAGCCTGGCCACTGGGTGGGCGGTTTTGACCTGCCATTCGGTTTGCCGCGCGAGCTGGTCACCACGCTGCGCTGGCCCACCGACTGGTCTGCGTGCATGGCCCACTACGCCGGTCTCAGCCGAGAGGCCATCCGCGAGGCCTTCTCGGGTTTCTGCAATGCCCGCCCGGTGGGTGGCAAATTTGCCCACCGCGCCACCGACGGCCCGGCCGGCTCCAGCCCCAGCATGAAGTGGGTCAACCCGCCGGTGGCCTTCATGCTGCACGCGGGTGTGCCGCGCCTCATGGCCGCGGGCCTGACCCTGCCCGGCCTGCTGCCCGGTGATGACTCGCGCGTGGGGCTGGAGGCTTACCCCGGCTTGCTGGCGCGCAGCGTGCTCGGCGCCACCTCGTACAAGAGCGACGACAAGGCCAAACAGACGCCCGATCGGCTGATCGCCCGCAAGACGCTGATCAACGCGCTGGAGAACGGCCAGGCACCGCTGTTGCAGGCCTGCGGTCTGCGTTTGAAGTTGACCCACGCGCAGCGAGACGCGCTGGCCGACGACGCCAGCGGCGACAGCCTCGATGCGGTGCTCTGCCTGCTGCAGGCGGCCTGGGCGCAGGTGCAGCACGAGGCCGGGCACCCGCGCTGGGGCCTGCCCGAGTTCGACCCCCTCGAAGGCTGGATCGTGACCGCCTGAGCGCGCACGCTGCCTACAATCATTTTTTGTTTTTCCTCCACACCCCACGCCATGAACACCACCCCGACCGAACTTCCCGTGCTGCCCGAATTGCCGGCCGGTTTGCGCTTTGCCTTTGTGGAGGCCTCGTGGCACGCCGACATCGTTCACCAGGCCCGCGATGCGTTCTTCGAAGAAATGGCACGGGGCGGTGTCTCGGCCGATGCCATCGATGTGTTTGACGTGCCCGGTGCGTTCGAGATCCCGTTGCACGCCCAGCGCCTGGCACGCTCCGGCCGCTACGCCGCCGTGGTGGGCAGCGCGCTGGTGGTGGACGGCGGCACCTACCGCCACGACTTCGTGGCGCAAACCGTGGTGCAGGCCTTGATGGACGTGCAGCTCGACACCGGCGTGCCGGTGATCTCGGCCGTGCAGGCACCGCACCACTTTCACCAGCATGTGGAGCACCGCCGTTACTTCATGCGCCACTTCGCGGTGCAGGGCACCGAAGCCGCTCAGGCCTGTCTGCAGACCGTGGCCGGGCTGTTGCGTGTGCAGGCCATGCTGTCCTGAAACGCGGGTGGCGTGTAAGGCTTGCGGTCCTGGCCAGACGAACCGGGGTCACATCGAAGGAGACCACCCATGACAGCCTCCGCTCCCAGTGCCGCGCGTCGCCGCACCGCCCTGCTGCTCGCATCGCACGCACTGGTCTTGCTGGTGGGCTTTGGTGCCGGCATTTATGCGCTGCCCATCCTGACCGCGCCGCCCGGGCCCAGCACCGAGCAGGTGGCACAGGCCAAGGCCGGCGGTCTGTTCCGAGGCGAATTCCGCCGCGATCTGAAAGACAGCGACGCCCTGCACTGGGGCGAGGGCACGGTCACGGTGGGCGCGCAGCAGATTGCGTTCAAGGGGCGGCTCGCGCCCGGACCCGACTACAAGCTCTACCTCTCGCCCGAGTTCGTGGAGACCGAGGCCGACTTCGAGCGATTCAAGCCCTCCATGCAGCGCGTGGGCGACGTGAAAACCTTCGAGAACTTCATCGTGGCGCTGCCCACAGGCACCGACCCCGCGCGCTACACCAGCGTCATCGTCTGGTGCGAAACCTTCGGCCAGTTCATCACCGCCGCGCGTTACCGCGATCCGGGCTGAGCCTCGTCGGCAATTGATGCATCATCGCTGCCTGCGCTGCGTCGCGGCCGCTTTGGCCCGATGACGGAAGTGCTGCTTCACGGAACGGAAACTCTCATGAACACAGCCAAATTGGTCGGCATCCTTCTCATTGCCGCAGGCGCCATCGGTCTGATCTACGGCAGCTTCAGCTACACCAAGGACACCTCGGCCGTGAAGCTGGGCCCGCTGGAGCTCACCGTGAAGGAAAAGGAAACCGTCAACGTGCCGGTGTGGGCCGGCATCGGTGCCATCGTCGTGGGCGCTGCGCTGCTGGTGATGGGCGGCAAGAAAGGCTGATCGCCCGGGCATCTGTTGGTCAGCCGATGCCGCGCAAGCCGGTCGTCCAACTGCGCTCCCCCGAACCATCCAGCCCGCCGCCGTCCGGCGCAGCGGGCTGGATGGTTTCGCGTCACTGGACACCGTTTGAGTTTCAACGCGAGGTCTGGTCCGCCATCGGTGCGGGTCGGAGTGGTCTGCTCCATGCCACCACCGGCTCGGGCAAGACCTACGCGGTCTGGTTGGGTCTGATCGACCACCTGCTGCGGTTCCTGCCCCCGCACAAGCCCGCACCGCTCACGGTGCTGTGGATCACACCCATGCGCGCTTTGGCAGCCGACAGCGCATCGGCCTTGCGCGCACCGTTGACCGATCTGGCGCCTGCGTGGACATTGGGCTTGCGCACCGGCGACACCCCCAGCGCAGAGCGTGCCCGGCAAGACCGGCGTTGGCCCACCGTGCTGGTCACCACACCCGAATCGCTGTCGCTGCTGCTCGCACGCAGCCGCGCACCCGACGAGCTGGCGGGCGTGCGCGCGGTGGTGGTGGACGAATGGCACGAGCTCATCGGCAGCAAGCGCGGCGTGCAGGTGCAGCTGGCGCTGTCGCGGCTGCGGCGCTGGCAGCCGGGTTTGCAGGTGTGGGGCATGAGTGCCACGCTGGGCAACCTGGACGAAGCTTTGCGTGTGCTTTGCGGCCCGAACAACGCACAACTGGTGCGCGGGCGCGTGGACAAGGCCTTGGCCATCGACACGCTGATCCCGTCCGAGCCGGGTCGCTATTCGTGGGCCGGCCACCTGGGCGCGCGCATGCAGGAGCCGGTGGTGCGCGAGCTGGAGACTGCCAGCACCGCGCTGGTCTTCACCAACACGCGCAGCCAGGCCGAGATCTGGTACCAGATGCTGCTGGCCCTGCGGCCCGAGTGGGCCGGGCAGGTCGCCTTGCACCACGGCAGCCTGGACAAGGCTGTTCGGGAGTGGGTGGAGCAGGGTTTGAAGAGCGGCCAGCTCAAGGCCGTGGTGACCACGTCCTCACTCGACCTGGGGGTCGATTTTTTGCCGGTGGAGCGGGTGCTGCAGATCGGCTCGGCCAAAGGGGTGGCGCGCCTGCTGCAACGCGCCGGGCGCAGCGGGCACGCGCCGGGTCGACCCAGCCGCGTCACGCTGGTGCCCACCAACACGCTCGAGCTCGTGGAGGCTGCGGCCGTGCGCGAAGCGGCCCTGGCCGGGCGGGTGGAGAGCCGGCGCAGCCCCGAACAACCGCTGGACGTGCTGGTGCAGCACCTCGTGACCGTGGCGCTGGGCGGTGGTTTCAAGCCCGACGAATTGTTTGACGAGGTGCGCAGCGCGTTCGCGTACCGCGAGCTCTCGCGCGAGTCGTTTGACTGGGCGCTGGCCTTTTGTGAACGTGGCGGCGAAAGCCTGAACGCCTACCCCGACTACCACCGCATCCAGCCCGATGAAGCCGGCGTGTACCGGGTGCCCGACACGCCGCAAGGCCGCGCCACCGCGCGCCGCCACCGGCTGGGGGTGGGCACCATCGTGAGCGACGCGTCGCTGCAAGTGAAGTACATGAACGGCGGGCGCATCGGATCGATCGAGGAGGGCTTCATCGCTCGCTTGCGCAAGGGCGATTGTTTCGTGTTCGCCGGTCGCCTGCTCGAATTCATCCGTGTGCACGAAATGACGGCCTGGGTGAAAAAGGCAGAAAAGACCAAGGGCGCCGTGCCCTCGTGGCAGGGCGGCAAGATGCCGCTGTCCACCGAGCTGGCCGATGCCGTGCTGGTGCAGATGGCGCTGGCGGCGGATGGCCGCTTCGATTCGCCCGAAATGCAGGCCGCGCGCCCGATGCTGGACACCCAGGCCCGTGTGTCTCGCCTGCCGAGGCCGCACGAGCTGCTGCTGGAGCACATGCAATCCCGCGAAGGCCACCATCTGTACCTGTACCCTTTCGCCGGGCGGCACGTGCACCTGGGGCTGGCGAGCTTGCTGGCCTGGCGGCTCGCGCGCGAGCAGCCCAACACCTTCAGCCTGTCGGTGAACGACTACGGGCTGGAGCTTCTGAGCAGCGAGCCGGCCGACCTCTCGCGGCTGCTGGACCGCTCGTTGTTCCATGCCGACGATCTGCTGGCGCATGTGATGGCGTCGCTCAATGCAGGTGAGCTGGCCCAGCGGCGTTTTCGCGAGATCGCGCGGGTGGCGGGCCTGGTGTTCAGCGGCTACCCGGGTGCGCCCAAGAGCCTCAAACAGTTGCAGGCTTCCAGCGGACTGTTCTTCGAGGTGTTCCGCAAGTACGACCCGGGCAACCTCTTGCTGGGCCAGGCCGAGCGCGAGGTGTTGTCGCAAGAGCTGGACATCGACCGGTTGCGCACCTGCCTGCAAGGCATGGCCACCCACAGCCTGCACAGCGTGGCGCTGGAACGCCCGAGCCCGATGAGCCTGCCGCTCATGGTGGAGCGCTTGCGTGAGCGCCTGAGCACCGAACAACTCTCCGCGCGGCTGGACAAGTTGCTGCGCGACATCGACAAGGCGAACGCATGAAACGATGGTGCGCGGGTGTGGGTCTTGCGCTGATGGCTTTGAGCGCTGGCGCGCTGGATGCACCAGGTCTGGATGAGGCCTACAGCGCTCGCGTCAGCCGTGTGTTCGACGGGGACACCGTGTGGGTGAAGCCGTTGACCGGCGGCCCGTACCGCAAGCTGCGCCTGGAAGGCATCGACGCGCCCGAGATCTGCCAGCGCGGTGGCGAGGCATCGCGCGATGCGCTGGCGCGGCGCGTGCTCAACCAGGTGGTGGAGGTGCGCGTGCGCGCGCAAGACGACTATGGGCGTGGCGTGGCGCGCATCGTTCACCAGGGCGACGATGTGGCGGCCTGGATGGTCTCGGCGGGGCACGCCTGGTCGTACCGCTGGCGGCGCAGCCTGGGGCCGTTGGCTGACGAAGAGGCCGCGGCTCGCCTGCACAAGCGGGGCGTGTTCAAGGAGCCCGCAGCCGAATTGCCGCGCGACTTCCGCAAGCGCAACGGGCCGTGCCCCATGCCGCCGCGCGGTTGATTCAATGCGGGTGGCCGCAGACTGCGCACTGTGGGTTTTGGGGCAGTGTGATTTCGTTGAAGGCCAGGTCGCGTCCGTCCAGCATGAGCAGCTTGCCGGTGAGGCGCGAGCCCAGACCCGTGAGCAGCTTCAAGGCTTCGGCCGCCTGCATGGTGCCCACGATGCCCACCAGCGGTGCGAACACCCCCATGGTCGCGCAGCGGGTCTCTTCCAGGTCCGCCGATTCGGGAAACACGCAGGCGTAACAGGGATTGCCGGGGCTGCGCGCATCGAAAACGCTGAGCTGCCCGTCCATGCGGATCGCGGCACCCGAGACGAGGGGTTTGCGGTGCTTCACACAGGCGCGGTTGATGGCGTGGCGGGTGGCGAAATTATCCGTGCAGTCCAGCACCACATCGGCCTGCGCAACGAGTTCGCCGAGCAAGGCCTCGTCGGCCCGTTGCACAACGGGCGTGACCCGCACGTCGGGGTTGATCGCGGCGATGGCCGCCACGATGGATTCGGCCTTGGGATCGCCCACCCGGGCCAGGTTGTGCGCAATCTGGCGCTGCAGGTTGGTTTCGTCCACCACGTCGTGGTCCACCACGGTGATGCGGCCCACGCCGGCGCTGCCCAGGTACAGCGCCACCGGTGAGCCCAGGCCACCGGCGCCGATGATCAGCGCGTGCGAGGCCAGCAAGGCCTCCTGGCCTTCAACACCGAGTTCGTTGAGCAGGATGTGGCGCGAGTAGCGCAGGAGCTGTGCGTCGTCCAAAAGCATCACAGCGGGCTGTTCGGCCCGCTGTGTCCTCAGTTTTCTTTTTTCTCTTCGGTCCGCACGGTCTGGCTCTTGCTGACCATGACCGGACGCCCCTTGAGCTGGTTGAGGGCCTGCACGAGCTGGAAGTCCTTCTCGGTGCCGAACTCGGGCACCAGGCGCTGGCCCGGGTTCTTGCGGGCTTCTTCTTCCAACCGCTTGCGCGCCACTTCACGCTCTTCGCTGCGCGCCTGTTCGGCCGCGCGTGCGGCGTCGGTCATCGGTGTTGCCGCTGCCTTGGGGTCCTTGCCGTTGGTCAGGCTGTTCTGCAGGTCGGCTTCGCGGGTGCGCAGGGCGGCAAACACGTTGCCTTCCAGGGTTTCGTCCACCAGCACATCGGGCACGATGCCTTTGCCCTGGATGGAGGTGCCCAGCGGCGTGTAGTAGCGCGCCGTGGTGAGCTTCAGCCCGGTGTCGGGACCGAGGGGACGCACCGTTTGCACCGAGCCCTTGCCGAAGGTCTGGCTGCCCAGCACGGTGGCCCGTTTGTGGTCCTGCAGGGCGCCGGCGACGATCTCGCTGGCCGAAGCCGACCCTTCGTTGACGATCACCACCAGTGGAACGCGTTTCAAAGCGCCTTTGGTGTTGTCGGTCAGGCGTTTGATGGGGTCGTTGCCACCGCGACGCAGGTAGTGCTGCGGGATCGCCTTGTAGATGAACTTGCTGTCTTCGAGCTGGCCGTTGGTGGACACCACGGTCACGTTTTCGGGCAGGAAGGCGGCCGACAGGGCCACGGCCGCATCGAGCAGGCCACCCGGGTCGTTGCGCAGGTCCAGCACCAGGCCCTTGAGGTTGGGCTCGGCCTTGTACAGATCTTCCATCTTCCGGGCGAAATCTTCGATGGTGCGTTCCTGGAACTGCGACACACGCACCCAGGCGTAGCCCGGCTCCACCACGCGCGACTTCACGCTCTGGGTCTTGATCTCTTCGCGGGTGATGGTCACCGGGAATGTGCGGTCCTCGTCCTTGCGGAAGATGGTCAGCAGCACCTTGGTCCTGGGCTCGCCCCGCATGAGTTTGACAGCGTCGTTGATCGACAGACCTTTGACGTTGGTGTCATCGATCTTGGTGATCAGGTCGTTGGTCTTGAGGCCGGCGCGGAACGCGGGCGAGTCCTCGATGGGCGAGACCACCTTGACCAGGCCGTCTTCCATGGTGATCTCGATGCCCACGCCCACGAAACGGCCGCTGGTGCCTTCGCGGAATTCCTTGAACGACTTCTTGTCGAAGTACTGGGAGTGGGGGTCCAGACTGGCCACCATGCCGGAGATGGCTTCGTTGATCAGCTTTTTCTCGTCCACCGGCTCCACATAGTCGGTTTTGACCATGCCGAACACGGCGGCGAGTTGCTGCAGCTCTTCGAGCGGCAAGGGCGCGAGCGTGCCGCGGGCCACCGCTTGCAGCTGCACCGTGGTCAGCGCACCCGCGACCGCACCAATGGCCACCCAGCCTGCAATCTTCAGCTTGTGACTCACCTGTTTTGCCATTGAATTACCCCAGTAAAAATGCCCACGCCGGGCGGCTTGGCCCGATGGCGAGCCAATATACACCTATGAGCATGAGCGACCGGTTCGGTTCCCCAATCACCGGCCCCTTGTTCAGGCCTTGCCTTGCGCCGCCACGGCCGCGGCGGCGCGGGCCGCGGCTTCCGCATCGCCCAGGTAGTAACGCTTGATCGGCTTGAGCTCGGCATCGAGCTCGTAGACCAGCGGAATGCCGTTGGGAATGTTGAGGTTGACGATGTCCGTCTCGGAAATGCCGTCGAGGTACTTCACCAGGGCCCGGATGCTGTTGCCGTGAGCCGCCACCACCACGCGTTTGCCCGCCTTGATCGCCGGCGCCATGGCTTCGTTCCAGAACGGGAGAACGCGGGCCACGGTGTCCTTCAGACATTCGGTGAGCGGGATCTCTTCGGGCTTGAGGCGGTCGTAGCGGCGGTCACCGCGCTCGCTGCGTGGGTCGCCCACTTCCAGCGACGGTGGCGGCGTGTCGTAGCTGCGGCGCCAGACGAGGACCTGGTCGTCGCCGTATTTTTTCGCGGTGTCGGCTTTGTTCAGGCCCTGCAGGGCGCCGTAGTGGCGCTCATTCAGGCGCCAGCTGTGCACCACCGGCAGCCAGGTGCGGTCCATCTCGTCGAGCACGTGCCACAGGGTGCGCGTGGCGCGTTTGAGCACGCTGGTGTAGGCCAGGTCGAAGTCGTAACCCTCGGCTTTCAGCAACCGACCCGCGGCCAGTGCCTGGTTCAGGCCGGTGGGGGTGAGGTCGACATCGGTCCAGCCGGTGAAGCGGTTTTCCAGGTTCCAGGTGGATTCGCCGTGGCGAATGAGGACGAGTTTGTACATGGGGCGGGAGGGGGTTGAAGGGGCGGGCCGGTGAAAAACAGATGCGCTGCACGGTTTGTGCGGCACAACGGAGCCCGCCATTCTAAAATCGCGGGCTTACTCGAAAGGTGTCCCCGTGAGTTTCTTCATCGATAACTGGATTTTGCTGGCCGTGGCGTTCTCGTCGGGCGCCATGTTGCTGTGGCCCATGGTGTCGGCCGGCGCGCGCGCTGGCTCGCTGAACACCACGCAAGCCGTGCAACTGATGAACCGCGACAAGGCGGTGGTGGTGGATGTGAGCGAACCGGCCGAATTCGCCGCCGGTCACGTGATCGGCGCCAAGAACCTGCCGCTGGGCGAACTCGAAGCCAAGCTGCCGGGCGCCGTCAAGAACAAGGCCACCCAGCTCATCCTGGTGTGCGCCAACGGTGCCAAGGCCAACCGGGCCGTGGCCACCGCCAAAAAACTGGGCTATGAAAACGCGCAATCCCTGACGGGTGGCATGGGCGCCTGGCGCGCAGCCAGCCTGCCGGTGCAAAAAGCCTGATCATTTCAGCTTCGTTTTTTTTGCACCGACAGGAAGTTTGCATGGCCAAAGTCAAGATGTTCACCAGCGCTTACTGCCCCTACTGCAGCGCTGCCAAGGCGTTGCTGCAGAGCCACGGCGTGGCCGATCTGGAAGAGGTGTTTGTGGACGGACAGCCCGAATTGCGCGCGCAGATGAAGGCCATCACCGGGCGCACCAGCGTGCCGCAGATCTTCATTGGCGAGCAGCACGTGGGCGGTTGCGATGACCTGCACGCACTCGATGGGCGCGGCGGTCTGGTGCCGATGCTGCAGGCCTGAGTCACGGACCCGTCTTGCCGGGCTGACATAATTCGCCCAGTGCCCGCCGCGGGAACGCTCCCCCGGCGGGTTTGTTTTTTCAACGCATTCTCCGAGACAACACCATGGCAGAAAACCAGGAACCGACCTTCCAGATCCAGCGCGTCTACCTCAAGGAAGCGTCGCTCGAGCAGCCCAACTCGCCCGCCATCCTGCTCGAGCAGGAACAGCCCACGGTGGACATCCAGCTCGGCGTGGAAGCCAGCCCGGCGGCCGACGGCGTGTTCGAGGTCTGCGTGACCGCCACCGTGACGACCAAGATCAAGGACAAGACCGTGTTCCTGGTCGAAGCCAAACAAGCCGGCATCTTCGAGATCCGCAACCTGCCGCAGGAGCAGATGGGCCCGATCATGGGCATTGCGTGCCCGCAGATCGTGTACCCGTACCTGCGCAGCAACGTGGCCGACATCATCCAGCGTGGCGGTTTTCCGCCCGTGCACCTGGCGGAGATCAACTTCCAGGCCATGTACGAGCAGCAGCAAGCGCAAGCCGCTGCCGACGCACCCCGCATCGTCACGCAATAAGGCCTTGTCCGGACCGGCCCGATGAACATCGTCGTGCTCGGCGCAGGCGCCTGGGGCACGGCGCTGGCCATCAGCGCCGTCCGCTCGGCAGACGCCCGCCAATGTGTCACGCTGTGGGCCCGCGACGCACAGCAGGCGGCCGAACTGCAACAACACCGTGAGAACCGCCGCTACCTGAGCGGAGTGGCCGTTCCGGCAGCGGTTCAGATCGCTACCGGCTCGCTGCACAGTGCCTCGCCCTGGCTCGACGGCGCCGACCTCGTCATCGTCGCCACGCCCATGGCAGGGCTGCGCCACATGCTCACGCTTCTTTCCGACCAGCGTGCTCCCGTGGCGTGGCTGTGCAAGGGCTTCGAAGCACCGACAACCCAAGCCACCGGTTTGCTCGGCCACGAAATTCGCGCCCAGGTGGCGCCCAGTTTGAGGGCCGGCGTGTTGAGCGGGCCGAGCTTCGCACTCGAGGTGGCCCGTGGACAACCCACTGCCCTGGTGGCCGCCAGCGACCACGCCGGCGTGCGCGACCTGCTCGTGGCCGCGTTTCACAGCCCCACACTGCGCGTGTACGCCAACGACGACATCGTGGGCGTGGAGGTCGGCGGTGCGGTGAAGAACGTGCTGGCGATCGCCACCGGCCTGTGCGATGGCCTGGGGTTGGGAATGAATGCGCGCGCTGCCCTCATCACCCGCGGCCTGGCCGAGATGACCCGCCTGGGCCTCGCCCTGGGCGCCAGGGCCGAAACCTTCATGGGCCTCTCCGGACTGGGTGACCTGGTGCTCACCGCCACCGGCGACCTCTCGCGCAACCGCAAGGTGGGCCAGTTGCTCGCTCAGGGCATGAACCTCCAACAGGCGGTGGACTCGCTCGGGCACGTGGCCGAGGGTGTTTACAGCGCTCGCACCGTGGCGCAGCGTGCCCGCACATTGGGTGTGGATATACCCATCACCGACGCGGTGGTGGCCTTGCTGGACGGGGTTCTGCAGCCCGCCCAGGCGGTGGCCCTGCTCATGGGCCGCGACCCCAAGGACGAACTGGTCTGAAAGACCGGGCCTGGTGCCAAGTCAAAAGTCGTTTCAGGTCTGAGCGCAACCCGCCGGGTTGAACACCCGCTCGGTCGACGCCGGGTGGCGTGCCAGCGCGGCCGCCGGCCGGCGCGGGCGGCGCACCAGTTCGCCGCCGCAGTTCGGGCAGGTGTGGTTCAGCTTCGTATCAACGCAGTCCTTGCAGAAGGTGCATTCAAAGGTGCAAATGCGCGCGTCGAGCGATTCGTTGGGCAGGTCGCGGTTGCAGCATTCGCAGTTCGGGCGCAGCTGGAGCATGGCGGGACCTCCGGTGATCAGATTTCGAAGTTGTCGATCAGACGCGTTTTGCCCAGGCGTGCGGCTCCCAGCACCACCATCGGATCGCCGGCCAGTGGTGCCTGCAGATCGGCGCGGCGGCGCACGGTCAAATAATCGGGCTGCCAGCCTCGTGCGGCCAGGTCTCTCATGGCGCGCTCCTCCAGCGCGGGGAGTTGGCGCACCAGACCGTCGGCAGCGGCGATCGCATCTCGACCCAGCGCGCGCAGCGCGAGGGAGAGCTGCACCGCCTCGGCACGTTCGGCCTCGCTCAGATACCCGTTGCGCGAACTCAGGGCCAGGCCGTCGGGGGCGCGCTGGGTGTTGCCGCTGACGATGGTGATGGGCAAGGCAAACTGTTTGACCATGCGCCGGATCACCATTTGCTGCTGGTAATCCTTCTGTCCAAAAACGGCGAAACGTTCACCCTTGGCTTCGGACAACACGCACTGGAACAGTTTCATCACCACGGTGCACACACCGGTGAAGAATCCGGGGCGGAAATGGCCCTCGAGGATGTCGGCCAGCTCCGTGGGCGGCTGTACCTTGAAACCTTGGGGCTCGGGGTACATCTCCATTTCGGACGGTGCGAACACCACGTCACAACCCGCGGCAGCGAGCTGGTCGCAATCGGCCTGCAAGGTGCGTGGGTAGGTGTCGAAGTCTTCGTGCGGCGCGAACTGCAGCCGGTTGACGAAGATGCTGGCCACCGTCACGTCGCCCAGCGGTTTCGCGGTTCGAACCAGATCCAGATGACCCGCGTGCAGGTTGCCCATGGTGGGCACCAGGGCTGGGCTGTTGAAAGGTCGCAGCGAGGCGCGAAGCTCTTCGATGGTGTGAACGAGTTTCATGGTCACCAAGCGTGCAGCGCGTCGTCGGGGAAGGTCCCGTTTTTGACGGCTGCCACGTAGGCGGCCATGGCGTCGCGCACGCTGCCGGCGCCTTCCATGAAGTTGCGCACGAACTTGGGGTTCTTGCCGAGGTTGACGCCCAGCATGTCGTGCATCACCAGCACCTGGCCGGCCGTGCCCTGGCCCGCGCCGATGCCGATGGTGTGGCAGGTCGGGAGCTGGCGGGTGATCTCGGCCGACAAGGCCGCGGGCACCATTTCCAGCACCACCATGGTGGCGCCAGCGTCCTGCAGTTCGAGGGCGTGCCGCTTGAGCACGAGCGCGGCCGCGTCGCCGCGACCTTGCACGCGGTAGCCGCCGAGTGCGTGCACTGTCTGGGGTGTCAAACCCAGGTGCGCGCACACCGGGATGCCGCGCTCGACCAGGAAGCGCACGGTGTCGGCCGTCCAGCCGCCGCCTTCGAGCTTGACCATGTGCGCGCCGGCGTGCACCAGCTGGGCGGCGCTGCGCATGGCCTGTTCTTTCGATTCGTGGTAGCTGCCAAACGGCAGGTCACCCAGCAACCAGGCGGTGGCCTGCACGCGGCGCAAACCCCGCGCCACGCTCTCCACGTGGTAGGCCATGGTCTCCAGCGTCACGCCGGCGGTGCTGGCCAGGCCCTGGCAGACCATGCCCAGCGAGTCGCCCACCAGGATGCACTCGACGCCGGCGGCGTCGGCCACGGCAGCGAAGGTGGCGTCGTAGGCGGTGAGCATGGTGATCTTCTCGCCGCGTTCGCGCATTTCAGCCAGGCGCGGCAGGCTCACCGGCTTGCGCTGGGGCAGGGGTGAAGCCGTGGGCAGCGTGCCGTAAGGGGTGGCCATGGGCGCAGAGGGGGTGGGGGTGCTCATTCGTGGGTCCCGCGTGTTTCAGGGGTGGGTGAGAATGCGGGACTATAGACCATCCCGGTATGCTTGCGGCCCATGAAACACCTCTCCGATTTCACCCTGGATGACCTGCACGAACTGGCCTTGCGCGATGTGTCGCTGGCCCTTGCGGAAGACGTGGGCGCTGGCGATCTGACCGCCGCGCTGATCGATGCCGAACGGCCCGCGCGGGCACGCATCCTGGCCCGCGAAGCGGCGGTGATCTGCGGCACGCCGTGGGTCGAGGCGGCGGTGCTCGCCACCGATCCGAAGGCCCGGCTGACCTGGCACGTGACCGAGGGCCAGCGCTGCACGGCGGAGCAAACCGTGCTCACCGTCGAAGGCCTTGCACAGCCGCTGCTCACGGCCGAGCGCACCGCGCTCAACTTCCTGCAGTTGCTCTCGGCCGTGGCCACCAAGACCGCGGTGTTCGTGGACGCGGTGGCGGGCACGCGCGCGCAGATCGTGGACACGCGCAAGACCCTGCCGGGTCTGCGGCTGGCGCAGAAGTACGCGGTGAAGACCGGCGGCGGCGTGAACCACCGCATCGGTCTGTACGACGCGGTGCTCATCAAGGAGAACCACATCGCTGCGGCGGGGGGCGTCGCACAGGTGCTGCAGCGCGTGCGCGAGACGGCGCCTCAGGCGCGGTTTGTCGAGATCGAGGTGGAAACCCTGGCCCAGCTCGACGAGGCGCTGGCCTGTGGCGCCACCATGGTCTTGCTGGACAACATGGACATCCCCACCTTGCAGAAAGCGGTGCGGCGCAACGCCGGTCGTGCCGTGCTGGAAATTTCAGGTGGCGTGAACTTGCAGACGGTGCGAGCGCTGGCCGAAACCGGCGTGGACCGCATTTCCATCGGGGCTCTCACCAAAGACGTGAAGGCCATCGATTTCTCCATGCGATTCGAGGCGCTCTGACGCCTCCCGAAAGACACACCATGAACACCGAAGCCAGCGTCATCGACGTCGAATACGAGCAACCCGCCTGCCCCACGCAGCACGCCTGGGCGCGTGTACCGGTGGAGCCGGGTCCGAAGCAACGTGCCGAGCTGAAAGACAAGATTCGTCGCCTGCTCAAAGAGCGCAACGCGGTGATGGTCTCGCACTACTACGTGCATCCGGACCTGCAGGACCTGGCCATCGAGACGGGCGGCATCGTGAGCGACTCGCTGGAGATGGCGCGCTTCGGTCGCGACCACGCGGCGCAGACGCTGATCGTCTCGGGTGTGCGCTTCATGGGCGAGACCGCCAAGATCCTGAGCCCCGAAAAAACCGTGCTCATGCCCGACCTCGATGCCAACTGTTCACTCGACCTGGGTTGCCCCATCGACGAGTTCAGCGCCTTCTGCGACGCCCACCCGGACCGCACGGTGGTGGTGTACGCCAACACCAGCGCGGCGGTGAAAGCGCGTTCGGACTGGCTCGTCACGTCCAGCTGCGCGCTGGACATCGTGAGCGCGCTCAAGGAGAAGGGCCACAAGATCCTGTGGGCGCCCGACAAGCACCTGGGCGGCTACATCCAGCGTGAGACCGGTGCCGACATGGTGATGTGGGGCGGCGCCTGCATCGTGCACGACGAATTCAAGGCCTTCGAGCTGCAGGCGCTGATGAAAGAGCACCCACAAGCCAAGGTGCTGGTGCACCCGGAGAGCCCGGCCGACGTGATCGCATTGGCCGACTCGGTGGGCTCGACATCGGCCATCCTGCGCGCGGCGCGCGAGATGGACGCGCCCGAATTCATCGTGGCCACCGACAACGGCATGATGCACATGCTGCGCCAGCAGAACCCGGGCAAGGTGTTCATCGAAGCGCCCACCGCGGGCAACAGCGCGACTTGCAAGAGCTGCGCGCACTGCCCGTGGATGGCCATGAACGGTCTGGCGGGCGTCGCTCAGATCCTGGAAAAAGGCCTGAACGAAATCCACGTCGACCCGGCGCTGATCCCCCGGGCGCGCTTGCCGATCGACCGCATGCTGGCCTTCACGGGCGCGCAGCGCAGCGGCCAGAACCCCGGTGCGCTGGTGCCCAACATCGGCGCGGCCTGAGCCATTCGTTCTGGCAGAACCCATGTCCCGTTCGGGCTGAGCCTGTCGAAGTCCCGTCCCAGGTGTCGGTGAGCCCTTCGACAGGCTCAGGACGAACGGGAAGGTTGGCTCAGCGAGCCGGCGGAACCAAGATCGTCGGTTTTGCCACGGGGAGCAGGTCGGGATAGTCCCGGCTGAAGTGCAGGCCGCGGCTCTCGTGCCGCAGCATGGCCGACATCACGATCAGGTCGGCCACCTGCACCAGGTTGCGCAGTTCCAGCAGGTCGCGCGTGACGTGGAACTGCGAATAGAACTCGTGGATTTCCGACTGCAGCAACGAAATGCGGTGGGCCGCGCGCTCCAGGCGTTTGTTGGTGCGCACGATGCCCACGTAGTCCCACATGAAGCGGCGCAGTTCGTCCCAGTTGTGCGAGATCACCACCTGCTCGTCGGCGTCGGTCACGCGGCTGTCGTCCCACAGCGGCATGGCCGGTGTGTCGACCACGGCCACCGAGCGGATCGCGTTCACCGCACCTTGCGCAAACACCATGCACTCCACCAGCGAGTTGCTCGCCAGGCGGTTGGCGCCGTGCAGACCGGTGCAGGTGGTCTCACCCACGGCGTACAGGCCGGCGATGTCGGTGCGCCCTCCCAGGTCGGTCACCAGGCCGCCGCAGGTGTAGTGCGCGGCCGGCACCACGGGGATGGGCTCTTTCGTGATGTCGATGCCTAGTTCGGCGCAGCGCGCCAGGATGTTGGGAAAGTGTTCCTTCAGAAACTCGGGGCTCTGGTGCGAGATGTCGAGGTACACGCAGTCCAGGCCGTGTTTCTTCATCTCGAAGTCGATCGCGCGCGCCACCACGTCGCGCGGCGCCAGTTCGGCGCGCGGGTCGTGGTCGGGCATGAAGCGGTGGCTGCCCAGGTGCGCGGGCAGCTTGAGCAGTCCGCCTTCGCCGCGCACGGCCTCGGTGATCAGGTAGCTCTTGGCGTGCGGGTGGTAAAGGCAGGTCGGGTGGAACTGGATGAATTCCATGTTGCCGACCTGGCAACCCGCGCGCCAGCCCGCGGCGATGCCGTCGCCGGTGGCGGTGTCGGGGTTGGTGGTGTAAAGGTAGACCTTGCCCGCGCCGCCCGTGGCCAGCACGGTGTGGGCGGCGCTGAAGGTCACAACCTCGTCGCGCACGGTATCCAGCACGTAAGCGCCGAAGCAGCGCTCGACCACCTGGCGGGCCGGGTCGTGGCTCGGCAGTTTGCGGTCGGTGATCAGGTCGACCAGCATGTGGTGCTCGAAGACCTGGATGGCGGGCGTGTTGCGCACGCGCTCGATCAGCGTGGCCTGCACCGCCGCGCCGGTGGCGTCGGCGGCGTGCACGATGCGCCGGTGGCTGTGGCCGCCTTCTCGCGTGAGGTGCAGTTCGCCGTGCTCCAGCGAGAAGGGCACACCCAGCTCCTGCAGCCAGGCGATGGCCGCTGGCGCGTTTTCCACCGTGAACTGCGTGGCCTCCAGGTCGCACAGGCCAGCGCCGGCCACCAGGGTGTCGTCCACGTGCGAGGCCAGGCTGTCGCCCTCGGCCAGCACCGCTGCAATGCCGCCTTGCGCCCAGTTGCTGGAGCCGTCGAGCAGGGCTCGCTTGGTGATCACCGCCACACGGTGCGTGGTGGACAGGTGCAGCGCAGCGGTCAGCCCGGCCAGGCCGCTGCCGATGATGAGGACGTCGAAGCGGTGAAGGTCGGTCATTCAGGACAATTCAGGATGGGGTGTAGGCGAGGCGCACGTAGATCGGTGCGAAGGCCTCGGCCTGGGTCAACTCGATGAGCGTTTCTTTGGCCAGTTCGAGCATCGCGATGAAGGTGACCACGAGCACCGGCGAGCCCTTTTCGGGATCGAACAGCTCGCCGAACTCGACGAACTTGCGGCCCTGCAGGCGGCGCAGCACGATGCTCATGTGCTCACGCACCGAGAGCTCTTCCCGGCTGATCTTGTGGTGTTGCACCAGCTTGGCGCGCTTGAGGATGTCGCGCCAGGCGCTTTGCAGGTCGATCGCGCTCACGTCGGGGAAGCGCGGTGCCAGTGCCTGTTCCACGTAGACCTGGGCGCGCAGGAAATCGCGGCCGTACTGCGGGGCATCGGCCAGGCGCTGGGCGGCCAGTTTCATCTGCTCGTATTCAAGCAGGCGGCGCACCAGCTCGGCGCGCGGGTCTTCGGCTTCTTCGCCCTCGGCCGTCTTCTTGGGCGGCAGCAACATGCGCGACTTGATCTCGATCAGCATGGCCGCCATCAGCAGGTACTCGGCCGCCAGCTCCAGGTTGCTGTTGCGGATCTCGTCGACGTACGTGAGGTACTGGCGGGTCACCGCCGCCATCGGTATGTCGAGGATGTTGAAGTTCTGCTTGCGGATCAAATACAGCAGCAGGTCCAGCGGGCCTTCAAAGGCTTCCAGGAAGATCTGCAGCGCGTCCGGCGGGATGTACAGGTCCCTCGGCATGGCGAACAGGGGTTCGCCGTACAAGCGCGCCAGCGCCACGTGGTCCACCACGGTGGGCAGCACCGCGTCGAGGCCCTGGGGTGCCTCGTCGAGTGTGTGGACCTCGTTGCCCATGTCGCTGTCGGGGATCGCCGCCGGATCAGCGGTGGTCCGAACCGGTCTGGTACACGTAGGACTGCTGGGGCACCCGGGCGGTTTCGGCTTCCGCCTGGAAATTGCGGTCGATGGCCTTGTCCCACAGGAGCGAGCGGCCCTGTCGCTGCGACTGCTCCAGGCCCGGCTTGTCGGCTTTGAGCTGCTCGATGAACAGCGTGGCGTCGGACTTGTAGTCGGGGCGGCGGAAGAAGGACATGGTGTTCGGAGCCTGGTGCGGAGGAAAGGAGCGAGTTTACCGGTCGGTGCCCGGGCCCGGGTGACCCGGGGTCACTCGCAGGTGTTCAGGCGTGCTGCGAAGCCGGAGCGTTCAATCAGCGAACGCGGCTGCGGGTGCAACCCCACCATGCCCAGATGCCCGCCGCGCTTGTGCACCGCCTTGTGCAGCTGCTCCAGCGCATCGAGCCCGGTGGTGTCCAGCGAAATCATCTGGCTGGCGTCCAGCATCACGTTGAGCGGCGCGGAGGAGCGCTCCACTTCGGCCACGATGGGGTCGATCTTGGCCACGGCGCCGAAGAACAGCGAGCCGTACAGCTTGTAGGTCGCCTGGTGCTCGGTGCGCGCCACCGGCTCGGCGCGGAAGATCTCGCTCTGGCGCCGCACGAACAGCACCACCGCGAGCACCAGGCCGAGCTCGACCGCCACCGTGAGGTCAAACACGATGGTGACGAAGAAGGTGGACAGCATCATCAACCGGTAGTGGTTGCTGAAGTGTTTGAGTCGCGCGAATTCGCGCCATTCGCCCATGTTCCAGGCCACGAACAGCAGCACGCCGGCCAGCACCGACAAGGGGATGTGGTACGCCAGCGGGGCGGCCAGCAGCACCACCGCGGCCAGCGTGAGCGCATGCACCATGCCCGCCACCGGCGAGGCCGCGCCCGAGCGGATGTTGGTGACGGTGCGCGCGATGGTGCCGGTGGCCGGCATGCCGCCGAAGAAAGGCACGACCGCGTTGGCGATGCCCTGCGCCATGAGCTCCTGGTTGGGGTCGTGTTTGGGCGCGTCGCCCAGCTGGTCGGCCACGCGTGCGCACAGCAGCGATTCGATGGCGCCCAGCAGCGCGATGGTGAGCGTGGGTGTGACCAGCAGGCGCACGGTTTCCCACGAAAAATCGGGCAGCTCGAACACCGGCAGGCCCTGCGGAATGCCGCCAAAGCGGGTGCCCACGGTTTCCACCGGCAGGCTGAGTGCCCAGGCCAGGAGCGAGAGCGTCACGAGTGCGATCACCGGACCGGGAATGCGCGACGTGGCCTTGAGCGCGCTCACCGTTTCGATCGCTTCAAGCTGGCGGCGAAACTGCGAATCCACCGCCCACAGGCGCGGCCACACCACCAGGCCGAGCACACACAGGCCGCCGAGTCCAAGCGCGAACGGGTTGAGGCTGTGGAGGTGGCTGGTGATGGCGCCGATCTGGCCGAAGAAGCTCGCCGGCATCTTGTCGATGTCCAGACCCAGCAGGTCGCGCACCTGCGAGAGCGCGATCAGCACCGCGATGCCGTTGGTGAAGCCGATCACCACCGTGACCGGCACGTAGCGCACGAGGGTGCCGAGGCGAAACAATCCCAGCAGGAACAGCAGCACGCCCGCGCTGGCGGTGGAGATCAGCAGGTTGGCCACGCCGTAGCGTTCGACGATGCCGTAGACGATGACGATGAAGGCACCCGCCGGGCCGCCAATCTGCATCGAGGTGCCGCCCAGGGCCGAGATCAGGAAGCCCGCGATGATGGCCGTCCACAGACCCGCTTCAGGCTGCAGGCCGCTGGCAATTGCAAAGGCCATGGCCAGTGGCAGCGCCACGATGCCCACCGTGGCGCCAGCGCCCACATCGCGCACCAGTTTTTCCCGGTTGTAGCCCCGGATGTCCTGCAGCAACCGTGGACGGAACGGTGCGAGGGGTGGCAATCCTTGAAACATGGGGCATGTTACCTTTGGCAACGGTTCACGAAGCTGACAGCGGGGACCCCCAACAGGGCGGGCTTACACTGAATTTTTCACCCTGAAGAAGGTGGTCCGCATGCGTGGTTTGAATGGTGTCGTTCGCCGAGGTTTCTGGGTTGCCCTGCTCGCTGTGGCGTCGCTGCTGGTGGCGTGTGATGCCAAGAACATCAGCGAGCTCGAAGAGGGTGTGTCCACCGAAGCCGACGTGCGCGAACGCTTCGGCGCCCCCGAGGCGGTGTGGGACGGCGAAGACGGCGCTCAGATCTACGAATACAACCGGCAGCCCGAGGGCCATGTGAACTACATGATCACCATCGGCGCAGACGGGCGCATGTCGGCGCTGCGCCAGGTGCTCACCGAACGCAACTTCGCACGGGTGTTGCCCGGCATGCCCATGGAAGAAGTTCGCCGCATGCTCGGCAAGCCGATGAAGATCACCACCTACGATCTCAAGCGCGAGACACACTACGACTGGCGCTACATGGAGGGCAGCAACCGGATCGACTCCCGGGTGTTCACCGCGGTGTTCGATCCGGATCTGCGCGTCGTCAGAACGATGTCGGTGTCCGATCCGGAGCTTGAGCGGAATCGATGACTACCTGACGCGCATGCCGGGTTGGGCGCCTGGCCAGGGGTTCAGGATGTGGATGCCCGGCTCGGCCGTTTCGTCCGCATGGCTGGCGGCCAGCACCATGCCTTCGCTGACGCCGAACTTCATCTTGCGCGGTGCCAGGTTGGCCACCATCACGGTGAGCTTGCCCACCAGGTCTTCGGGTGCGTAGGCGCTGGCGATGCCGCTGAACACATTGCGCGTCTTGCCCTCGCCCACATCCAGCGTGAGGCGCAGCAGCTTGGTCGAGCCTTCCACCGCTTCGCAGTTGACGATCTGCGCGATGCGCAGGTCGATCTTGCTGAAATCGTCGATGCCGATGGTGTCGGCAATCGGTTCGCCGCCGGGCACCGTGGCCGGCACGGTCGGTGCTGGTGGTGGCTCGAACAGGGCTTCCAGTTGCTTGACATCCACCCGCTGCATGAGGTGCTGGTAGGCGTTGATGGTGTGACCAGCGCCGAGCAGCGTTGAAGCGTCGCTGAACTGCAGGGGCTGGACCTGCAGGAAGGCCTCCACCTGCACGGCCAGCGCAGGCAGCACGGGCTTGAGGTAGAGCGTGAGCAGGCGGAAGGCTTCGATACAGGTGGTGCACACGTCGTGCAGGCGGCCGTCCATGCCCTCCTGCTTGGCCAGTTCCCAGGGCTTGTTCTGGTCCACATAGGCGTTCACCCGGTCGGCCAGCAGCATCACCTCGCGCAGCGCCTTGCCGTATTCGCGCTCGGCGTACAGGGCGGTGATGGTGGGCGCGGCGGTCTGCAGGTGGTCGATCAGGTTGTCGCCATCGGCGGAGACCTCGCCCAGCCGGCCCTCGAAGCGCTTGGCGATGAAGCCGGCCGCGCGCGAGGCGATGTTGATGTACTTGCCGATCAGGTCGCTGTTGACGCGCGCCAGGAAGTCGTCGGCGTTGAAATCCACATCCTCGTTGCGGCTGCTGAGTTTGGCGGCCAGGTAGTAGCGCAACCATTCCGGGTTCATGCCCAGGCCCAGGTACTTGAGCGGGTCCAGGCCGGTGCCGCGGCTCTTGCTCATCTTCTCGCCGTTGTTGATGGTGAGGAAGCCGTGCACGAACACCGCGTTGGGCACCTTGCGGCCGCTGAAGTGCAGCATCGCGGGCCAGAACAGCGTGTGGAAGGTGATGATGTCCTTGCCGATGAAGTGAAACTGCTCGGTGGTGGGGTCGGCCATGAAGGCGTCGAAATCCAGGCCCTTCTGGCCGAACCAGTTCTTCAGCGACGCGAGGTAGCCCACGGGCGCGTCCAGCCACACATAGAAGTATTTGCCCGGTGCATCGGGGATCTCGATGCCGAAATAGGGCGCGTCGCGGCTGATGTCCCAGTCGCCCATCTTGGGCTTGCCGTCTTCACCCGGCTCGATCCACTCGCTGATCTTGTTGAGCACCTCGGGCTGCACCGCGCCGCTTTGGGTCCACTGGTCCAGAAAGGCCAGGCAGCGCGGGTCGGACAACTTGAAGAAGAAGTGCTCCGAGTGTTTCAAGACCGGCTTGGCGCCCGACAGGGCGGAGTAGGGGTTGATCAGCTCGGTGGGGCTGTAGACCTTGCCGCAGACCTCGCAGTTGTCGCCGTACTGGTCCTTGGCGTGACAGTTCGGGCACTCGCCCTTGATGAAGCGGTCGGGCAGGAACATGTTCTTCTCGGGGTCGAAGAACTGTTCGATGGTGCGGGTCTCGATCAGGCCGTTGGCCTTGAGGTCGCGGTAGATCTGCTGCGCGAGTTCGTGGTTTTCGGGCGCGTCGGTGCTGTGCCAGTTGTCAAAGGCGATGTGAAAGCCGTCGAGGTAGGGCTTGCGACCCGCGGCGATGTCGGCCACGAACTGCTGCGGCGTCTTGCCGGCCTTGTCGGCCGCGATCATGATCGGCGCGCCGTGCGCGTCGTCGGCGCAGACAAAGTGGACCTCGTGGCCCTGCATGCGCTGGAACCGCACCCAGATGTCGGCCTGGATGTATTCCATGATGTGGCCGATGTGGAACTTGCCGTTGGCGTAGGGCAGGGCGGTGGTGACGAACAGGCGTCGCTGGCTCATGGGATGGGCTTTCTGCTGGGGAACCCGTGATTTTAGGCCGCGGGCGTGACGGATGTCCTCATGGCGATTGTGTGAATGACCCCGGTCAGGGTGGGGCGTTAGACTTCAGCCCGATTGCGAAACCCGATACCCCCACCCCCTCTGGAGCCAGTTCCCCATGTCCGTTGATTCCCAGGCGCTGCTGACCGCGCTGCAAGCCGTCATCGATCCGAACACCGGACGCGACTTCGTCACCAGCAAGGCGCTGAAGAACCTGCAAACCACCGACGGCGATGTGTCGTTCGACGTCGAGCTGGGTTATCCGGCCAAGAGCCAGATGCCGGCGTTTCGCAAGGCCTTGATCACCGCCGCCAAATCGGTGGCGGGCGTGGACAACGTGTCGGTCAACATGACCATGAAGATCACGGCGCACGCGGTGCAGCGTGGCGTGCAGGTCATGCCGAACGTGAAGAACATCATTGCCGTGGCCTCGGGCAAGGGTGGCGTGGGCAAGAGCACCACGGCGGTCAACCTGGCGCTGGCACTCTCCGCCGAAGGTGCGAAAGTCGGCATCCTGGACGCCGACATCTACGGCCCCAGCCAGCCCATGATGATGGGCGTGGAGGGTCGCCCCGAGAGCGCGGACGGCCAGACCATGGAGCCGCTGGAAAACTACGGCGTGCAGGTGATCTCGATCGGCTTTCTGATCGACCGCGACGAAGCCATGATCTGGCGCGGCCCGATGGCCACGCAGGCGCTGGAGCAGCTGCTGCGCCAGACCAACTGGAAAGACCTCGACTATCTGATCGTCGACATGCCCCCGGGCACCGGCGACATCCAGCTCACCCTGAGCCAGCGCGTGCCGCTCACCGGCGCGGTGATCGTGACCACGCCGCAGGACATCGCCCTGCTGGACGCGCGCAAGGGCATCAAGATGTTCGAGAAGGTGGGCGTGCCCATCCTGGGCATCGTGGAAAACATGGCGGTGCACGTTTGCGAGAAGTGCGGGCACACCGAACACATCTTCGGCGTGGACGGGGGCAAGAACATGGCCGCCGAGTACGGCATGGATTACCTGGGCGCGTTGCCCCTGAACATGAGCATCCGCGTGCAGGCCGACAGCGGCATGCCCAGCGTGGTGGCCGATCCGGACGGCGAGATCGCTGCACTGTACAAATCGGTGGCGCGCCAGCTGGCGATCAAGATCGCGGCCAAGGCCAAAGACTTCTCCAGCAAGTTTCCCAGCATCAAGATCTCCAAGGAAACCTGAAGCGGCACCCCGTCCGCTTCACCCCGAAAGCCGGCCTCGCGCCGGCTTTTTTGTGTCCGTGTTTTCGTCGAACTACTACCGATGCGGTATGGCGCAGCCGTTCGGTTTGGGATGTGATGCCGCATACCCCCTGGAGCTTATGTTGCCCTACGCGTCCTACCAGATTCGTTGCATGACCCGTGACCACCTGTCCACCGCCATGCGCTGGGCTGCGCGCGAGGGCTGGAACCCCGGTTTGCACGACCTCGATCCCCTTTACAACGTCGATCCGCAGGGCTTTTTCATGGGCTGGCTCGGCGAGGGGCCGGTGGCGTCGATTTCGTGCGTTCGCCAAGGAGGCAACCACGCTTTCCTCGGTCTGTACATCGTCGATCCCTTGCTCCGTGGACACGGTCTGGGCAAGGCGATCTGGAGCGCTTCGCTCGAGCATGTCAAAGGCTGCGTCGTGGGCCTGGACGGTGTGGTCGCACAGCAGGACAACTACCGCAGATCCGGCTTCGAGCTGGCCTGGCACAACATGCGCTTCAAGGGCTGGGGGCGCGAGGCGCAAGGGGCTCCCCAGGGGCGCGTGGTTCCGCTGTCGGCCCTGCCTCTGGAGGCTCTGGTCGCTTACGACAAGGCGTTCCATCCGGCGCCGCGCCCCGCCTTTCTCCGGGCCTGGATCCACCTGCCGCAGAGCCATGCGCTGGGATGGTGGGAAGGCGGCGAGTTGCGGGGCTACGGGGTGCTGCGGGCATGCCGGGAGGGCCACAAACTCGCGCCGCTGTGTGCCGACACACCGGCCGTTGCCCATGCCTTGTTCGAGGCCCTGTGTTCGAGGGTGCCGGTGACCGAGCCCGTTTTCATGGATGTGCCCGATGGCAATGCGGTGGCCGTCGATCTGGCGCTGCATCAGGGCATGGAGGCCACGTTTCCCACAGCGCGCATGTACCGCGGTCCGGCGCCGCAGCTGGCGATCTCGCGCCTGTACGGGCTGACCACCCTGGAAGTGGGTTGACGCCGCCGAAGGGCCTCAGCCTTGGGGTGTCTCGCGTTCGCGCAGCCGGAAGCGCTGGATCTTGCCGGTGGCCGTCTTGGGCAGTTCGGGCAGGAATTCGATGAAGCGCGGGTATTTGTAGGGCGCGAGCTTTTCTTTCACGAAGGCCTGCAATTCGGCTTCGGTGGCTTGCGCGCCGTTTTTGAGCACCACGAAGGCCTTGGTCTTGGTCAGGCCGTCGGCATCCAGCTTGCCGATCACCGCGGCTTCCAGCACCGCCGGGTGTTGCACCAGTGTGGCTTCCACTTCGAAAGGGCTCACGTAGATGCCGCTGACTTTCAACATGTCGTCGTTGCGCCCGGCGTAGGTGCAGTAGCCGTCCAGATCGCGGGTGTACTTGTCGCCGGCCTTGGTCCAGCCGCCCTGGAAGGTGTCGCGCGTCTTGGCGCGGTTGTTCCAGTACATCAGCGCAGCGCTCGGCCCCTTGATGAAAAGGTCGCCGATCTCGCCGTCGGCCACAGGCTGGCCGTCTTCGCCGCGCAGCTCGATCTCGTAGCCCGGCACCGGTTTGCCGGTGGTGCCGTAGCGCACATCGCCCGGGCGGTTGGAGAGGAACACGTGCAGCATCTCGGTGGAGCCGATGCCGTCGATGATTTCCACGCCGAAATGGTCGGTCCAACGCTGGCCGATGTCTTGTGGCAGCGCCTCGCCGGCGGATGAGCACAGGCGCAGCGCGACTTCGCTCTTTTTCGGCAGGTCGGGGCTGGCAAGCATGCCGCCGTAGCCGGTGGGCGCGCCGTAAAACACCGTGGGTTTTGCCTGGGTGAAGCGCTTGAAGCAGGCCTGCGGCGTGGGCCGCTCGGCCATCAGCACGACGCTGGCGCCCACGCTGAGCGGAAAGGTCAGCGCATTGCCCAGACCGTAGGCGAAGAACAACTTGGCGGCGGAGAACACCACATCGCTTTCACGCAGGCCGAGCACGGCCTTGCCGTACAGCTCGGCGGTCCAGTACAGGCTGGCCTGGGTGTGCACCGCGCCCTTGGGGTCGCCGGTGGAGCCGCTGGAATAGAGCCAGAACGCGGGCTCGTCGCCGTGCGTGTCGGCCGGCTGCGCGGGTGCACCGTTCGCGGCCAGCGTGGAAAAACCGTGCGCACCCGCGGGCAGGGGCTCCGTGGCGCGCGAGACGATCAGGTGCTTCACCTCGTTCGTCCCCAGCGCCAGGGCCGTCTGCAAGGTGGGCAACAACGCGGCCGACACCAGGGCCGCTTGTGCGCGGCTGTTGGCCAGCATGTAGGCGTAGTCCTGCGCGGTCAGCAGCGTGTTCACCGCCACCGGCACCGCGCCCGCGTGCAGCGCGCCGAGAAAGGCCACGACCCAGTCGCTGCTGTCGTGCATGAGCAGCAGCACGCGCTCTTCGCGACGCAGGCCCAGCGACGTGAGCGCACCGGCGAAGCGCTGTACCTGGTCCGCGAGTTCGCCGTAGCTCAGCGTTCCCTGGTCGTCGGTGAGTGCGTTTTTGCCGGCGCGCCCGCTGTTGACCGCGAGCAGGTGGCGCGCGAAGTTGAAGCGTTCCGGTGGTGGTGCGACGGTGGTGGTCATGGGTTTGTCTCCTCTGCGGGATTCGGTGATCAGTGTTTCAAGGCGACCGCCGAGGCGGCGAGCACGTCCAGCGCGGCGCTGCTGGCCTGCACCGCGCTGCGGCGGTGGTAGAAGCCCAGCGCGCGCATGCCGCCGAGTTCTTCGCCGCCGCCCGCACGGCCAGGGCCGCCGTGCAAGGACATCGGCATCACGTTGCCGTGGCCGCTGTGGCTGGTCGCCACGTCGGGCGAGATGGCGTGCACACGGCCGTGGGCCGAGCCGAGTTCGAGCGCGGCGGCGGCGATGAAGGCCGGGTCGGCGCTGTAGACCGAGCAGACCAGCGAGCCTTCGCCACGGCGGATCAGCTCGTAGGCCTGTTCCAGGCTGTCGTAGGCCATGAGCGTGGCCACCGGGCCAAACACCTCCAGCTCGTGCAGCACCTTCGCCTTGGCGGGTTCGCGCGAGCCCAGCAGCACCGGCGCCACGCAGGCAGAGGACGCGTCGGCATCCACCAAGGCAGCGCTGCCGCCGTCGAACAGCACCTCGGCCTCGGTTCGCAGCTTGGCAATGCCTTCGATCACGCTGGCTTTCTGTTCCTGGCTCACCAGCGCGCCCATGCGCACGGCCTCGTTGCGCGGATTGCCCACGGTGGTTTTGGCGAGCTTGGCGCCAATCGCCTGGGCCACGGCATCAAAGAGCGCGCGTGGCACGAACACGCGGCGAATGGCTGTGCATTTCTGGCCGCTCTTGACCGTCATTTCGCGAACGACCTCGCTCACCAAGAGGCCGAAGGATTCGCTGTCGGTTGTGGCGGTCGGGTCGAGCAGGGCGCTGTTGAGGCTGTCGGCCTCGATATTGCAGCGCACCGACCGCTCGGCCACGGCGGGGTGGCTGCGGATGATGCGCGCCGTCTCGGCCGAGCCGGTGAACGACACCACGTCGAAGGGCTGCAGCTGGTCCATCAGGCCGTCGGACGAGCCGCAGACCACCGACAGGGCGCCCGGCGGCAGGATGCCCGCGTCGATCACGTCCTTCACCATGCGCTGCGTGAGCCAGGCGGTGGCGGTGGCCGGCTTCACGATCACCGGCACGCCCGACAGCAACGCCGGGGCGGCTTTCTCCCACAAGCCCCAGCTTGGGAAGTTGAAGGCGTTGATGAACAGCGCCACACCGCGCGTGGGGGTGAGCATGTGCTGGGTCTGGAACACCGGGTCCTTGCCCATGCGGATGCGCTCGCCATCGAGCAATGCGCGGGCACTGCCCAGGGCTTCGCCCTGTTTGGCGTAGTAGCCCAGCGTGAAGATGCCGCCGTCGATGTCGACCGCCGAGTCCTTGGTGGTGGTGCCGCAGTTGGCGGTGGCGATCTCGTCGTACGCGTTGCGGTTCGCTTGCAGCACCCGGACGATGGCGCCCAGCAAGGCAGCGCGTTCGCCGTAGCTCAGGGCGCGCAGCGCTGCGCCGCCCTGTTCGCGGGCAAAGGCGAAGCCGGCCGCCAGGTCCAGGTCGGCGCTGCTCACGCGCGCCAGTTCGGTGCCGAGCACCGGGTCGAACAGTGGCGTCCCGGTGCCGGTACCGGTCTGCCATTGACCGCCGAGGTGGTTGGGCAGCAGGGGGGTGGTGGTCATGGTGGTGAATTCGGGTGGGCGAACCGCCAAGGCTGTTCGCGGGTGGAGAATGGCGCTATAAATGCACTATCTTGCGTGCGTCGAGATGTGCATTAAAGTGCATGTCTCGACGATTGGCAAGCCCCCAACGGGTTTCTCCCAAGCCCGATGAAACCGTTTGAAAGTTCAGGCACACCATGGATGCTGCCGATACCGGCCTGATGGCCAACGCCCGCCCACCCGAGCCCGCCGTGCTGGAAGACGAGGCAAGAAACCCTTTTCTGGTGGCGCTCGGCGAGCGGGTTCGCACCTTGCGTTCGCGCCGCGGCATGACCCGCAAGGCCGTGGCCGTGGCCGCCGATGTGTCCGAGCGGCACCTCGCCAACCTGGAATACGGCACCGGCAACGCTTCCATCCTGGTGCTGCTGCAGGTGGCGCAGGCGCTGCACTGCTCGCTCGCCGAACTGCTCGGTGATGTGAGCACAAGCTCACCCGAATGGCTGCTGATCCGCGAACTGCTGGAAGGCCGTGGCGAAGCCGACTTGCGCCGTGTGCGGGTGGCCATCGGCGGCCTGCTGGGCGGCGGTGCCGTGCCTGGCGGCGACCCCGGCCGCAGCTCGCGCATCGCGTTGATCGGCTTGCGCGGCGCGGGCAAGTCCACGCTGGGCCAGCGCCTGGCCGACGACCTGGGCTTTGCCTTCATCGAACTCAGCCGCGAGATTGAAAAATTCGCGGGCTGCAGCATCAACGAAATCCACTCGCTCTATGGCACCCCGGCCTACCGCCGCTACGAGCGCCGCGCGCTGGAAGAAGCCATCCAGATCTACCCCGAGGTGGTGATTGCCACCCCGGGTGGCCTGGTGTCGGACGCGGCCAACTTCAACCTGCTGCTCTCGCACTGCACCACCGTGTGGCTGCAGGCCGACCCGGCCGACCACATGGGCCGGGTGGCCGCGCAGGGCGACATGCGTCCCATGGCGGCCAGCCGCGAGGCCATGGAAGATTTGAAGCGCATCCTGGCGGGGCGCTCGGCCTTCTATTCCAAGGCCGACATGAGCTTCAACACGAGCGCTTACAGCCTGGAAGACGCGTTCCAGGCGTTGCGGAGCCAGGTTCGCGAGCAATTGGGCCTGGTTACAAAACATGCATGAAAGTGCATTGACCGTTTTGATCTTGTGAATTATTATTCACCTCGTTGGGCTCCCGCCGGCAGTTGAATGCCGGTTTGTCGGGGCCTCGATCCGCCCGCAGCCCCGAGGAGACCCCTTCATGAGTGAAACCGCCTTCGCCACCGCGCCCGCCGCAGCCGCATCCGCTGCTGCCACGCCCGCCACCGTCGACTACCGCACCGACCCCAGCCAGTACCGTCACTGGAAGCTGTCGTTCGACGGTGCCGTGGCCACGCTGTCCATCGACATCAACGAGGACGCCGGCATCCGCCCCGGCTACAAGCTCAAGCTCAACAGCTACGACCTGGGTGTCGACATCGAACTGCACGACGCGCTCAACCGCGTGCGCTTCGAGCACCCCGAGGTGCGCACCGTGATCGTCACCAGCGCCAAGGACCGCGTGTTCTGCTCCGGCGCCAACATCTTCATGCTCGGGGTCTCCAGCCACGCCTGGAAAGTGAACTTCTGCAAGTTCACCAACGAAACCCGCAACGGCATTGAAGACTCCTCCAAACACAGCGGCCTGAAATTCGTGGCCGCGCTCAACGGCGCCTGCGCCGGCGGCGGCTACGAGCTGGCCCTGGCCTGCGACGAGATCGTGCTGGTCGACGACCGGTCGTCCGCCGTGTCGTTGCCCGAGGTGCCCTTGCTCGGCGTGTTGCCCGGCACCGGTGGCCTGACCCGCGTGACCGACAAGCGCCACGTGCGCCACGACCTGGCCGACATCTTCTGCACCACCAGCGAGGGCGTGCGTGGCCAGAAGGCGGTCGACTGGCGCCTGGTGGACTCGATTGCCAAACCACAGAAATTTGCCGACCACGTGAAGGAGCGTGCGGCCGCACTGGCCGCGCAGAGCGACCGCCCCGCCGGTGGCCAGGGTGTGGCCCTGCCGCGCATCGCCCGTACCGACAGCGCCCATGGCCTGGGCTACGCCCATGTGAACGTGGCCATCGACCGCGCCAAGCGCAGCGCCACCATCACGCTGAAAGCGCCCACCGGCGCGCAGCCGCAAGACGTCGCAGCCATTGAAGCTGCGGGTGCCGCCTGGTGGCCGCTGCAGATGACGCGCGAACTCGACGACGCCATCCTGTGCCTGCGCACCAACGAACTCGACATCGGCACGTGGCTGCTCAAGACCGAGGGCGACGCCGCCGCCGTGATCGCCAGCGACGCCGTGATGCTCGCGAACAAGGACCATTGGCTGGTGCGCGAGACCCTGGGCCTGATGCGCCGCACCTTTGCCCGGCTGGATGTGTCTTCGCGCAGCCTGTTCGCCCTCATCGAATCCGGCTCGTGCTTTGCCGGTTGCTTCGCCGAGCTGGCCTTCTGCGCCGACCGCGCCTACATGCTGGCCCTGCCGGACGATGCCGAGAAGGCGCCCAAGCTGCAGCTCGACGCGTTCAACTTCGGCCTGCTGCCCATGGTCAACGACCAGTCGCGCCTGCAGCGCCGGTTCTACGAAGAAGCCGGCCCGATGGCCGCCGCGCACGCCGCCATCGGCCAGGCGCTGGACGCCGACGCTGCGCTGGCCCTCGGCCTGGTCACCGCCGCTCCGGACGACATCGACTGGGACGACGAGGTGCGCATGGCACTCGAAGAGAGAGCCTCCATGTCGCCCGACGCGCTCACCGGCCTGGAAGCCAACCTGCGGTTTGCGCAGAAGGAAAACATGGCCACGCGCATTTTCGGCCGGCTCACCGCCTGGCAGAACTGGATCTTCATCCGCCCCAACGCCGTGGGCGAAAAGGGTGCGCTGAAGGTCTATGGAAAAGGCGACAAAGCCGCTTTTGATTTCAATCGCGTCTAAGGTCGCGAACCACGGTTTCCAAAACGTTGTGCGGTGGGTATCCCGGTGGAGCCCGCAGCAACCGCAACAGACTCCACCGTTGAACTGCCCATTGGAGAGACAGCCATGTCCAGCATCAACTACAGCGACAAGATCCCGAACAACGTCAACCTGAGCGAAGACCGCACCCTGCAGCGCGCGCTCGAAGGCTGGCAGCCCAACTTCATCAACTGGTGGGACGACGTCGGCCCCGAAGGCTCGACCGACCACGAGGTGTACCTGCGCACCGCCGTGAGCGTGGACCCGCAAGGCTGGGCCCAGTTCGGCCACGTGAAGATGCGCGACTACCGCTGGGGCATCTTCCTGAACCCGGGCGATGCCGAGCGCGAGATCCACTTTGGCGACCACAAGGGCGAAAAGGCCTGGCAGGACGTGCCCGGTGAACACCGAGCCAACCTGCGCCGCATCATCGTCACCCAAGGCGACACCGAGCCAGCGTCGGTGGAGCAGCAGCGCCACCTGGGCCTGACCGCGCCCAGCATGTACGACCTGCGCAACCTGTTCCAGATCAACGTGGAAGAAGGGCGCCACCTGTGGGCCATGGTCTACCTGCTGCACAAACACTTTGGCCGCGATGGCCGCGAAGAAGCCGACGCGCTGCTGCAGCGCACCTCGGGCGATGCCGACAACCCGCGCATCCTGGGTGCGTTCAACGAGAAGACGCCCGACTGGCTGGCCTTCTTCATGTTCACCTACTTCACCGACCGCGACGGCAAGTTCCAGCTCTCCGCGCTGGCCGAGAGCGCGTTCGATCCGCTGGCCCGCACGACCAAGTTCATGCTGACCGAAGAAGCCCACCACATGTTCGTGGGCGAGAGCGGCATCTCGCGCGTGCTGACCCGCACCGCGCAGGTGATGAACGAGCTCAAGACCGACGATCCGGCGCTGATCCGCGCCGCCGGCTGCATCGACATCGGTACCATCCAGCGCTACCTGAATTTCCACTACAGCGTGACCATCGACCTGTTCGGCGCCGACCAGTCGAGCAACGCCGCCATCTTTTACAGCTCGGGCCTCAAGGGCCGTTTTGAAGAAGGCAAACGCGGCGACGACCACGTGCTCAAGGGCCAGACCTACAAGGTGCTCGAGGTGCACAACGGCCAGATCGTCGAGAAGGACGTGCCCATGCTCAACGCGCTCAACGAGGTGCTGCGCGACGACTACATCCGCGACTCCGTGGCCGGCGTGGGCCGCTGGAACCGTGTGCTGGAAAAGGCCGGCATCCCGAACCGCCTGGTGGCGCCGCACAAGGCGTTCAACCGCCAGATCGGTGCCCTGGCCGGCGTGAAGACCACGCCCGAAGGCAAGGTGATCACGGACGCCGAATGGACCGCCCGCAAGGACGAGTGGCTGCCGACCCCGGGCGACTTCGCGTTCGTGGCGTCGCTCATGGGCCGCGTGACCGATCCGGGCAAGTTCGCCGGCTGGATCGCACCGCCGGTGATGGGCATCAACCGCCAGCCGGTGGATTTCGAATACGTCCGGTTCAATTGAGCCACCCCCGCGCCGCGCCTGCGGCGCGTCACCCCCTCAAGGGGGCGATGCCTGCGGCCTGGCCAAGCCCGTTCCGCGGCATCCTTGAATGAGGCCCGCACTCGCTGCCGGGCTTTGTCCGTTTTGGAGACCTTCATGAACGCCATTGCCGAAGTCGCTGTCATCAAACAGCACCTGATCGATCCCGAGATCTGCATCCGCTGCAACACCTGCGAGGCGATCTGCCCGGTGGGTGCGATCACGCACGACAACGTCAATTACGTGGTCGACGCCTCGAAGTGCAACCTGTGCATGGACTGCATCTCGCCATGCCCCACCGGGTCCATCGACAACTGGCGCACCATGCCGCGCCTGCGCGCCTACACACCCGAAGAGCAGCTCACCTGGAACGAGCTTCCGCCAGAACTGCCGCCCGAAGAGCTGGAAGGTCTGGCCCCACTGGAAGGAGCCTCCGTTCGGGCTGAGCTTGTCGAAGCCCCTGCCAACACTGCCACCGGAGAACAAACCTTCGTTGCCAGCAGCTATGGCGCCACGCTCCCACCGTGGTCGGCCGCGCACGCTTACACCAACCTCTACGGTCCCAAGGCGGTGCAGAAAACCGTGACCGCCACGGTGGTCGGCAATGTGCGCGTGACCGAAGTGGGCAAGACCGCCGGCAGCGACTACGACACGCACCACATCGTGCTGGATTTCGGCGCCATGCCGTTTCCGGTGCTGGAAGGCCAGAGCATCGGTGTCGTGCCACCCGGTGTCGACGACATTGGCCGCACGCACCATGCGCGCCAATACTCGATCGCCAGCCCGCGCAATGGTGAGCGCCCGGGCTACAACAACCTGTCGTTGACCATCAAGCGCGTGCTGGCCGACCACGACGGCGAACCGGTGCGCGGCGTGGCCAGCAACTTCATGTGCGACCTCCAGGTGGGCGACCAGGTGGAGGTGATCGGGCCGTTCGGCACCAGCTTCCTCATGCCCAACCACCCCAAGAGCAACATCGTGATGATTTGCACCGGGACTGGCAGCGCGCCCATGCGCGCCATGACCGAGTGGCGCCGGCGCCTGCGGGCCTCGGCAGAACGCAGCGCCGCCGGGCAGCCCCAAGGCGCTGCAGCCCCCTCGGGGGGCAGCGACCCGCGCAGCGGCGGAGCGTGGGGGCCCAAGTTCGAGGGCGGCAAGCTCATGCTGTTCTTCGGCGCGCGCTCGCAGGAAGAGCTGCCGTACTTCGGCCCGCTGCAGAACCTGCCCAAGGACTTCATCGACACCAACTTCGCCTTCAGCCGCACACCGGGCGCACCCAAGCGTTATGTGCAGGACGCCATGCGCGAGCGCGCCGCCGATCTGGCGGTGCTGCTGCAGGACCCGAACACCTACTTCTACGTGTGCGGCCTCAAGAGCATGGAAGAGGGCGTGGTGCTGGCTTTGCGCGATGTGGCGCAAGGAGCGGGTCTGGACTGGGACACCATCGGCGCCTCGTTGAAGCGAGAAGGTCGCCTCCATCTCGAAACCTATTGACTTACCCAGCGGGGTGCCGAGGCAGGGATAGGTCTGCCATAGCTGCCAACCGCGCGTGGTGAAGCGGGTGCCCACGTCCCGTGTGCAGGCGGGATGCCGTACATTCCTGCCTTCGTATGAACAACCCCCATACCCCTCCCCCCACCCGCAGCCGACCCGCCATCGAGGTCGATGTGGTGATGCGGCGCGAGCCGGTGAGCGGCCCCATGAGTCGTTGGCAGCCCTTTCGCTGGGTGCTCGCCGACGTGTTGCTGCGCGGCAGCCCCGATGAGACCGGGCCTGAGGGCGAGGAGCACGACCACGAGCCGCAGGCGGTCGAACCCGTCGAAGCCGCCACGGGGGCCGCGAACGGCGACACCACCCACTGGCTGTTCCCGCGTTTTCGCGTGATGCTGTTCCGCGACGATGCCGAAGGTTACTTCCTCAACCTGAGCAGCCCGAACCCCTGCTTCTGGGTGTTCTGGCGTGCGGACGAAGCCCGCCTGCTTGATGGTGAACCCATGGCCGTGCCGCAGATCGTCACGCTGAGCTACCACGACGCCGGCCGCTGGCTCGACGCGCAGGAGCGCGTGGACCAGGTGCCCGCCGCCCCCGAGGTGGTGGACTGGATGCGCGGCTTCGTGGATGCGACCTACCAGCCCGAGCCCAAGCGCCGCCAGCGCCCCGAAAGCTTCAAACCCCTGACGGACCGTTTCGGTCAGCCGGTGCGCATCAGCACCGAAAAACTGCGCGGCGGTGGACAGCCGCCGAGACCGTGACCATGGCCACGAACGACGACGACAACTTTTTCTCGCGCTGGTCGCGCCGCAAGGTGCAGGTGCGCACCGGTGAGCCACTGCCGCCCGAGCCCCCGGCCCCGGTGGTGGTGGCGACGCCCGTTGCCGTGGCCGCGCCGGTGGCTCCCGTCGCTCCCGCGGTGGAGCCGCCTGAGGCGCCCCCGGCCCTCACGCTCGACGATGTGGCGCGCCTCACACCCGACTCCGACTACTCCGCCTTTGTGGCCAGGAGCGTGTCGCCCGACGTGCGCAATGCCGCGGTGAAAAAGCTCTTCACCGACCCGCACTACAACATCATGGACGGGCTGGACATCTACATTGACGACTACTCCAAGCCCAGCCCACTCTCGGCCGCCGACATGGCCAAGATGGTGGGTGCGCAGTTCCTCAAGCTGGTGGACGACCCCAACGAGGTCAAGCCCGCCACCGCCGCGACTCCGCAGCCGACCACAGCGCCACAGGCCGAGCCTCCCACCGAGGTGGCCGAAGCCGGGCCAGCGGCCGAAGACACCTTGCCAGACGACAACAACGACCCCCCCGTCCCCGAGACACCGGACCCCCACGATGACCACGCTGATCTGCAATTGCAACCAGACCATGCCCCTGAACCCGAAGGTTCTGGGCGAGGCCCTGGATGAAGACCTGACCCTGCACACCACGCTGTGCCGCCGCGACGCGCCCGCCTTCCAGCGGGCCACCCGCAGCAACGAAGACCTGGTGGTCGCCTGCACCCAGGAAAGCCGCCTGTTCACCGAACTCTCCGAACAGACCGAAGGCGCGGTGTCGCTTGACGTGCGGCCGATCAAGTTCGTCAACATCCGCGAAACCGGTGGCTGGGGCCGTGAAGCCAAGGACGCCACGCCCAAGATGGCCGCGCTGCTGGCCGCCGCGCGCCTGCCCGATGCCGAACCGGTGCCCACTGTCACCTACAAGAGCGCGGGTCGCCTGTTGATCATCGGCGCGCTGCAAGACGCCGAGCGCGTGGCCGATCTCGTGTCCGACACGCTGGAGGTGAGCATCCTGTCCACGGGCGGCAAAGGCATGCAGACGCGCCGTTACCCGGTGATGGCGGGTGCCATCGGCGAGGTGCGCGGCTGGCTCGGCGCGTTCACCGTGGACTGGAGCACCAACAACCCGATCGACCTGGACCTCTGCACGCGCTGCAACGCGTGCGTGGCCGTTTGCCCCGAGGGCGCCATCGGTCTGGACTACCAGATCGACATGGACAAGTGCAAGAGCCACCGCGCCTGTGTGAAGGCCTGCGAAGCCGTGGGCGCGATCAACTTCCAGCGCGACGCCCAAGCGCACAGCGAACAGTTCGACATGGTGCTGGACCTGCGGGCCACGCCTGCGTTTACGCAGCATGCGCATCCCCAGGGCTACTTTCACCTGAGCAGCGGCATCGACAACGCCGCCGGCATGGCCACCGTGCTCAAACTGCGCGAGCTGGTGGGCGAGTTCGAGAAGCCCAAGTTCTTCACTTACAAGCAAAAGCTCTGCGCCCACGGCCGCAACGAGACCGTGGGTTGCAACGCCTGTGTCGAGATCTGCTCGGCGCTGGCCATCAGCAGCGAGATCAAGCGCAACCAGATCGTCGTCAATCCCAACCTCTGCGTGGGCTGCGGCGCCTGCACCACCGTGTGCCCCACCGGCGCACTGTCGTACGCCTACCCGCGCGCCAGCGAGCAGGGCGTGAAGCTGCGCACCCTGCTGGCTACCTACGCCAAGGCCGGCGGCCAGAATGCGGCACTGCTGTTGCACAGCCAGGAAGCGGGCGCGGCACTCGTCAACGAACTCGGCCGCGTGGCGTCGATGGACAAGGCGTTTCGCGGTGTGCCCGCGCGCGTGATCCCGATGCCGCTGTGGCACACGGCGTCCATCGGCCTGGACGTGTGGCTCTCGGCCTTTGCCTACGGCGCTTCGCAGGTCTGGGTGCTCATGACCGGCGAAGAAGCCCCGCAGTACCGCGAGGCGGTGCGTGAACAGATGGCGGTGGCGCAAGCCTTGGTGAATGGCCTCGGTTACAGCGGACATCACTTCCGCCTGATCGAAGCCAGTGAGGTCCAGGCACTGGACGCCGCCTTGGTGTCGGCGCCCGCGCAAACCGTCAAACGCCGCGCCACCTTCGCCATCCAGGCCGAGAAACGCGCCACGGTGGAGCTGGCCATCGACCACCTGTTGCAGGACAGCGCCGCCCAGCGTCCGGCCATGGAAGCCATCGCGCTGCCCGGCGCCTCGCTGCTCGGCACCATCAACGTCAACAAGGACACCTGCACGCTGTGCCTGAGCTGTGTGAGCGCCTGCCCGGCCAGCGCCCTGCAGGACAACACCGAGCGCCCGCAGCTGCGCTTCATCGAGAAGAATTGCGTGCAGTGCGGCCTGTGCGCCAGCACCTGCCCGGAAGACGCCATCACCCTGCAGCCGCGCCTGCTGATCGGCGAGCAGCGCAAGCAGCTGCGCGTGCTCAACGAGGCCCAGCCCTACCACTGCATCCGCTGCGCCAAGCCCTTCGGCACGCTCAAGGGCATTGAAGTGATGCTTGGCAAGCTCTCGGGCCACGCCATGTTCCAGGGCGAAGCGCTGGAGCGCCTGAAGATGTGCGGTGACTGCCGTGTGGTGGACCTGTACTCCAATCCGGGTGAGTCCCGCATCACCGACCTGTGAAGCCATCGACGCCATGAACAACAGCATTCCGATCACATCCGCCCTGGACGAAGAAACCGCCCGTGCCGAGGTCTACGGCCTGCTGGCCGCGCTGTACTACGCGCCGCCCTCCAGTGAACTCCTGGCCCAACTGCGCGTGGCCGTGACCGAAGCGCCCGCCGCCGGGGGATTTCTGGAAGAGCCCTGGCGCGACGTGGTGGCCATGTCGCGCGGGATGGACGATGCCGCCATCGCCGCCGAGTACAACGCGCTGTTTGGCGGTGTGGGCAAGCCCGAGATCTACCTGTTCGGCTCGCACTACCTCAGCGGCTTTTTGAACGAGAAGCCCTTGGCCGCGCTGCGCACCGACCTCGCCGCCCTTGGCCTGGGCCGCGACGACACCATGTCCGAAACCGAAGACCACGTGGCCTACCTCTGCGAGGTGATGCGCTACCTGATCGCGGGCGACGATGTGGAGGTGGCCAACCTCACGCAACAGCAAAAGTTCTTCACCACCCACCTGCAGCCCTGGGTGATGCGCATGTGCGACGACATCGCCGCGCACCCCAAGGCCCGCTTCTATGCCACCTTGGCGGCGTTCACCCGCGCTTTTGTGGGCGTGGAGGCGCAGGGCTTCGACATGCTGGCCTGAGCCGGCTTTCGTCCTGTTTCAATGCCCCCCGGGCCGCCCGTCGTTCGTCGGCGTGGCCGCAGGGGCCAGCGGCTCGGTGGACAAGCGCACGGTGAAAACCGCGCCAAGCCCATCGTCACGGTTCGCCGCCGAGATGCTGCCGCCGTAGCGCTCCACCAGCCCCTGGCTGATCCACAGTCCCAGTCCGTTGCCGTCGTTCTTGGTCGTGAAGAAGGGGCGGAACAAACGCTCCCGCGCCTCTGCGGTCAAGCCGTGGCCGGAATCTTCCACCCGAAGCAGGGTGCCGCCCGCGTGAACGCCATGGGGGCCATCGGGCACCCAGTCCTCGGTGACCAGTTTCAGCACACCGCCTTGCGGCATGGCCTGAATGGCGTTGATCAGCAGGTTGATGATCACCTGCTGCAACTCCTGCCGGTTGCAGCCCACCCGGCGCGTGCCCCGCAGCTCGCGCTGCACCTCGATGTGGGTCTGGCTCAGCAGATGGCCCACCAGCACCAGGCAGTCGTTGACCGTGCGGTTGAGGTCGAGCGATTCCACGTAGCCCGCGTACTCGGTGGGCCGCGCGTACTGCAGCAGCTGCGTGACGATCAGGCGCATGCGCTCGACCTGTTCGTCAAGCAGTTGCAGCTCGCCGCGCACGGGTTGGGCGTGCGCACCCAGGGTCTCGCGCATCAGGTCGAGGTTGCCCTGCATCACCGCGATCGGGTTGTTGATCTCGTGTGCGATGCTGGCGGTGAGCTGGCCGATCGCTGCGAGTTTTTCGCTCTTCACCAGTTGTTGCTGAGCCATCTGCAGCGAGGCGTTGCTGGCCTCCAGCTCTTGCGTGCGTTCGGCCACCTTGTGGTCCAGCTCTTCGCCCCAGCGTTGCAGGGCGGCGGTTTTGTCGTCGATCACGTCCAGCAGTTCGTCAAGGTGGCCCGCCAGCGCGCCGAGCTCGTCGCGCGCGGCGAGTTCGCCCACGCGCGCCCCGGACTGTCCTTCTTCGACCAGCTGCATGGTGCGGTTCATGCGCTGCACGGGCTGGAAGATGCTGCGCGCCCAGCGCAGAGAGAACCAGGCCGAAAGCGCCATCACGCCCAGGAAGATCAGGCCCATCAGGGCCAGCATGGCGTGGCGCACCAGCCGGAACGGCGCCTCGGTGAAACCCACGTACAGCATCCCGATGCGTGCGCCGGTCGCGTCCTGCAGGGGCGTGTAGGCCGAGACGTACCAGTCGTTCACCACGAAAGCGCGGTCCAGCCAGGTGTTGCCGCGGCCCAGCACCGCGTCGCGCACCGCTTGGGACACCCGGGTACCGATGGCGCGCTGGTCCTGGAACAGGCGCACGTTGGTGGTGATGCGCACGTCGTCCATGAACAGCGTGGCCGTGCCCTGGCTGCCGAAGGGCAGGGCGCCTTCGGGGTAGACGATGCGGTTGATGTGGTCGATGAAATCGAGGTTCTGGTTGAGCAGCAGACCACCGGCGAGCAACGCAAGGGTCTGGCCTTTGGCGTCCAGCACCCGGTGGGTCGACAGCATCACCATGGCGCGGTGCTCGGCCTCGCGCGTGGCGGGCGCGGCGTTGAGGGTGGCCACCAGTGGAATCCGCAGGCGTGGCGAGAGGTGCGGGGCGAACGCGTCGAGCGCTTCGGGCTCCAGGAGCAGCAGTCGGGCCTTGGCGCTGGAGCCCGCGGCTTGCAACGAAGCGCCGATGGCCGCGGGCATCGTGGGCATGGGCTGGCTCGCGTCGGCGCTGCTGAGGCCAGCCGGCACAGCCCGTGCGAGCGGCCTGCCCTGCGCGTCGTAGAGCAACAGAAAGTCCAGGTCCAGGCGCTCCCGGGCCCCTGCGAGCTGTTCGTTCAGGCCGCTTCGGTCGGCCGGCAGGGCGGGCCGCAGCGCCGCGTAAAGTGCCTGCGAGCCGGCCACACCCAGCGTGCCCGAGCCCACTTCGCTGAGCACCTGCTCGAAGTAGCCGTTGGCGACCGCCAGGTCGCTGCGCACCTTGGTGATCAGCAGCCGGTCATATGCCAGATTGCCCCACAGTGCGAGCGCGATGACCAGCATCGGAAACGCCACCAGCAAGGGCAGCAAGGCCATGGCCAGCAGCTTGTTGCGGACCGAGCTGGCCAGCCAGCGCGGCGTGCGCCAGAGGGTCACGGACCCGCCCACTCGGCCACGCGGCGCTCCAGCGTTCGGCGCGACACGCCCAGCAACTGCGCAGCACGCGTCTTGTCGCCCTGCACCGAGTCGAGCACGGTGAGGATGTGCAGCTTTTCCATGGCGTGCAGGTCGGTCGGCATGGCCGGTGCGGTGTGGTCCCGGGTCTGGCTCACACCGGGATAGAGGGCCGACACGTTGAGCGCGCCCAGGATCAGCGAGCGCTCGATCAGGTTGCGCAACTCCCGCACGTTGCCCGGCCAGTCGTACTGCGCGAGGAAATCCATTTCTTGCGCGGTGATGGTCAGCGGCTCCACACCGAGCGAGGGTGCAAGTTGGGCCATGAAGTGCGCCACCAGCTCGGGGATGTCCTGCTTGTGCGCGCGCAGCGGTGCGAGGTTCAGATCCACGACCTGCAGGCGGAAGAACAGGTCCTTGCGGAAGCGGCCGGCGTCGACCTCGGCACTGAGCTGGCGGTTGGTGGCCGCGATGATGCGCAGGTTCAGCGGCACCAGCTGTTCGCTGCCCACCGGGCGGATCTTCAGGTCTTCAATGGCGCGCAGCAGGGTCGCCTGGATGGGCAGCGGGAGCTCGGCGATCTCGTCCAGGAACAGCGTGCCGCCCTGAGCGTAGTGAAACAGGCCGTCGCGCGCGCGGGTGGCACCGGTGAACGCACCTTTGGCGTGGCCAAAGAGTTCGCTCTCGATCAGCTCGGGCGACACCGCCGCGCAGTTGACCGGCACAAACGGCCCGCTGGCGCGGCTGCTCTGCGCGTGCAGCTCGCGCGCCACCAGCTCCTTGCCGGTGCCCGACTCACCTTGTAGCAACACGGTGCTGTTCACCGGTGCCACGCGTGCAATGGAGGCGCGCAGGTGCTGCAGGTCGGGCGACTGGCCCACCAGCGCGGTGCCACGCCCCGGAGGCTGCGCCACCGCGCGGCGCAGCACGAAGTTCTCGCGCCGCAGACGCGAGCGCTCGTAGCAGTGCTTCACCGCGTTCAGGATCTGCGGTACCCGAAACGGTTTGAGGATGAAGTCGGATGCGCCCGCGCGCAGCGCTTCGATGGCGGTGTCCAGATCGGCAAAGGCGGTGATCAGGATGACCTCGCCGGTGAAGCCTTGTTCGCGCAGCTCCTTGAGCCACACCACACCGCTTTTGCCAGGCAGCGAGATGTCCAGAATGATCAGGTCGACGTGGTGACCGCGCAGCCACTGCGCGCCGTCTTCGGCGCTGGTGGCACTCATCACGAAGTGGCAGCGCGGTGCCAGCGTCTTCACCAGAAAGTTCAGCATGCCCTGTTCGTCGTCGACGATCAGGATGGACCAGTCGGGCCAGCCTTCCAGGGTTTTGTCGGGCCCGGAGGGCAGAAATGAGGTGTCCACCCGGCCGGATTCTACGGACGTGCCCTACGAAAACAGTGGGGTATTGGCGCAAACCCCACGCTGGTGCGGGGTGTTGAGCGGCGCGCCTTTGTCTGGTGCGTGCGACAACTTGTCGCGACGGGCCGCGACAAGTTGACCGCGAATGCCCGCGGGGTTGCGCGCCGTCATGCGGGTAATCCCGTGGTTGGCGGCCCGCACCCCCGCACCATCGTGAGTGTGCTCAGGGTTGGCTGTCCCGAGCGTGCTCCGCAGCCCCGCCCCGGCATCGAAACCTTTGGCTTATGGCACGCTTCTGGCTATCAAAAAAGCAGCAAGCAGTCATGCTGCGGTGCCGCACGAGGAGGCCGTGGATCGCCCGGTCCGAAACACGTCTGGCTACGTATGAACCACCTTGCAACCCGCATCGGCTGGGGTTAGATTCCACGTATGCAAAAGGCCCGCACGTTGTGTTGGCGGGCGCCTTTCAACCTGGAGATCTGCATGACCAAGCCCTCCCGCCCGACCGCAGGTGATGAACGAACCGGCCTGAACCGTCGAACCCTGTTCGCCGGTGCGTCCACGGTCGGTGCACTCGCCGCCGCGGCAGCCCTCATTCCCCGCGCTCCCGTCGAAGAAACCGCCGCGATCGAAGCCAAGCCAGCCCCCACCAAAGGCGGCGGCTACAGCCTGACCGATCACGTCAAGCAGTATTACCAGACCACCCGCATCTGAGCGGAGCCCCGATTCTTGAATCCCCACGTTCTCGTTCGTTTGCTGCCCTGCACCGGGGCACAAGCCGCTGTCCAGGCGAATCTCCAAGCGACTCCTCAGGAGGCAAAACCATGCTGCTGACCAAAAAATCATCCTCCACGGGTGGACACGCCTCACGCGTGCACTCCACCTTCGTCCACAACCTGCAGCGCGGCCTTTCAGCGGCCCTGCCCACCATGGACCGCCGTGCATTCCTGCGCCGCTCCGGCATGGGCGTCGGTGTTGGTCTGGCCGCTTCCCAGCTGGTGCTGGTGAAAAAGGCCAAGGCCGCCGAAGGCAAGTCCATTGACGGGACCGGCAAGATCGAAGTCAAACGCACCGTCTGCACGCACTGCTCGGTGGGCTGCGCCACCGACGCGATCGTGGAAAACGGCGTCTGGGTGCGCCAGGAGGCGGTGTTCGACTCCCCCATCAACCTCGGCGCCCATTGCGCCAAGGGTGCGGCCCTGCGCGAGCACGGCCATGGCGAGTACCGCCTGCGCTACCCCATGAAGCTGGTGAACGGCAAGTACGAGCGCATCAGCTGGGACGTGGCCCTGAATGAAATCACCGCCCGCATGAACGAGTTGCGCGAGGCCAGCGGTCCCGACTCGGTGTACTTCGTGGGTTCCTCCAAGCACAACAACGAGCAGGCCTACCTGCTGCGCAAGTTCGTGAGCTTCTGGGGCACCAACAACTGCGACCACCAGGCCCGCATCTGCCACTCCACCACGGTGGCCGGCGTTGCGAACACCTGGGGGTATGGCGCCATGACCAACTCGTACAACGACATGCAGAACAGCAAGTGCGCGTTGTACATCGGGTCGAATGCCGCCGAGGCGCATCCCGTGTCCATGCTGCACATGCTGCACGCCAAGGAAAACGGCTGCAAGATGATCGTGGTCGACCCGCGTTTCACCCGCACCGCGGCCAAAGCCGACGAGTACGTGCGCATCCGCTCCGGCACCGACATTCCCTTCCTCTTTGGTGTGTTGCACCACATCTTCAAGAACGGCTGGGAAGACAAGAAGTACATCAATGACCGCGTCTACGGCATGGAAGCCATCAAGACCGAAGTGATGGCGAAGTGGACACCGGACAAGGTGGAAGAGGCCTGCGGCGTGGACGAGGCGACCGTGTTCAAGGTCGCCAAGATGCTGCACGAGAACAACCCTAGCACCATCGTGTGGTGCATGGGCCAGACGCAGCACACCATCGGCAACGCCATCGTGCGCGCCTCGTGCATCCTGCAACTGGCGCTGGGCAACATCGGCAAGTCCGGTGGTGGCACCAACATTTTCCGCGGCCACGACAACGTGCAGGGCGCGACCGATGTGGGCCCGAACCCCGACTCGCTGCCCGGCTACTACGGCCTGGCCGCCGGCTCGTGGAAACACTTCGCCGCTGTGTGGGGCGTGGAGTACGACTGGATCAAGTCGAAGTACGCCGAAGGCACGATGGAAAAGCCCGGCATCACCGTGTCGCGCTGGATCGACGGCGTGCTGGAGAACAACGAGCTGATCGACCAGGGCCCGAACCTGCGCGGCGTGTTCTTCTGGGGCCATGCACCCAACTCGCAGACCCGTGGTCTGGAGATGAAGCGGGCCATGGACAAGCTCGATCTGCTGGTGGTGGTGGATCCGTACCCGTCGGCCACCGCGTCGATGGCGGCCATGCCCGGCAAGCCGGAAGACCTGAACCCCAACCGCGCGGTGTACCTGCTGCCAGCGGCGACGCAGTTCGAAACGAGCGGTTCCTGCACCGCGTCGAACCGCTCGCTGCAGTGGCGCGAGAAGGTCATCGAGCCGCTGTGGGAGAGCCGCAGCGATCACATGATCATGCACCAGTTCGCTGAAAAACTTGGCTTCGCCAAGGAGCTCAGCAAGAACTACAAGATGCAGCAGGTCAAGGGCATGGACGAGCCCGTGCCCGAGGACATCCTGCGCGAGATCAACAAGTCGGTCTGGACCATTGGCTACACCGGCCAGAGTCCGGAGCGCCTGAAGGCCCACATGCGCAACATGAACGCCTTCGACGTGAAGACGCTCAAGGCCAAAGGCAAGGTTGTCGACAAGGAAACCGGTTACGACATGACCGGCGACTACTTCGGTCTGCCATGGCCCTGCTACGGCACGCCCGAGATCAAGCACCCCGGTTCGCCCAACCTGTACGACACGTCCAAGCACGTCATGGACGGTGGCGGCAACTTCCGCGCCAACTTCGGCGTGGAGCGCGAAGGCAAGAGCCTGCTGGCCGAAGACGGTTCGTTCTCGGTGGGTTCGGAAATCACCACCGGTTACCCCGAGTTCGATCACGTGCTGCTGAAGAAACTGGGCTGGTGGGCCGACCTCTCCGAGGCCGAGCAGAAGGCCGCGGAGGGCAAGAACTGGAAGACGGACCCCACGGGCGCGATCATCCGCGTGACCATGGCCCACGGCTGCCACCCTTTCGGCAACGCCAAGGCCCGTGCCGTGGTGTGGAACTTCCCCGACGCGATTCCCCAGCACCGCGAACCGATCTACGGCACGCGCCCCGACATGGTGGCCAAGTACCCCAGCCACGACGACCAGAAGACCCGCTGGCGCTTGCCGGTGCTCTACAAGTCGTTGCAGGCGAAGAACGTCGAAGAGAAGATGCACGAGAAGTTCCCGCTGATCATGACCTCGGGCCGCTTGGTCGAGTACGAGGGTGGTGGCGAGGAAACCCGCTCCAATCCCTGGCTCGCCGAGCTGCAACAGGAGATGTTTGTCGAGATCAACCCGGAGACGGCCACCGCGCGCGGTATCCGCAACGGCGAACGCGTGTGGGTGAGCAGCCCGACCGGTGCGCGCATCAACGTGCAGGCGCTCGTGACACCGCGCGTGGGACCGGACACCGTGTTCCTGCCGTTCCACTTCTCCGGCCGCTGGCAAGGCGAAGACATGAAGCCCTATTACCCTGACGGCGCGATGCCGGTGGTGCGTGGTGAGGCGGTCAACACCGCCACCACTTACGGCTACGACATCGTCACCATGATGCAGGAAACCAAGACCACGATCTGCAATGTGGAGCGTGCGTAAGCACCGGCCCCACGGCACCAGGAGAAAAACATGGCAAGAATGAAATTCATCTGTGATGCAGAGCGCTGCATCGAATGCAACGGTTGCGTGACCGCCTGCAAGAACGAACACGAGGTGCCTTGGGGCGTGAACCGCCGCCGCGTGGTCACCCTCAACGACGGTGTGCCCGGCGAGAAATCCATCTCGGTGGCCTGCATGCACTGCAGCGACGCGCCCTGCATGGCGGTGTGCCCGGTGAACTGCTTCTACCGCACCGACGAAGGTGTGGTGCTGCACGACAAGGACGTCTGCATCGGCTGCGGCTACTGCTCGTACGCCTGCCCGTTCGGGGCACCGCAGTTCCCGTCGCAAGGCACCTTTGGTGTGCGCGGCAAGATGGACAAGTGCACCTTCTGTGCCGGTGGTCCCGAGGCCCACGGCAGCCAGGACGAGTTCGAGAAATACGGTCGCAACCGCCTGGCCGAAGGCAAGCTGCCGGCCTGCGCCGAGATGTGCTCGACCAAGGCGCTGCTGGCCGGTGATGGCGACGTCGTGGCCGACATCTTCCGCAACCGCGTGCTGCAGCGTGGCAAAGGCGCCGAGGTGTGGGGCTGGGGCACCGCCTACGGCACCGCTCAAGGGACCAAATCATGAGCCAGCGTTTCATCCTCTCCATCGCAGCAGCGGCCCTGACGCTGGGTCTGGCCGCTTGCGGCGACCAGCCGCAGGAAATGAACGGCGCGGGCGTCAAGCAGGACGGCGCACCCTACACGGGCGTGGGCAAGAGCCAGTACGCGCAGGGTGGCTGGAACGTGGGCGACAAGACCAGCTGGGAGCAGCAGCTCAAGGCGCGCGCTCAGTACGGCCAAAACGACTACACCCGCATGTCCAAGTGACGAGGAACGCTGTATGCAACGGTTTTTGACCGCTGGCTTGCGCCAGCTCGCATCGCCCGCCGTGCTGGCGGCAGCCTTGTTTGCGCTCAGCGCGGGTGTGGCCAGCGCTCAGTCGGTGGCTCCCGCCGCGACGCAGGACGATCTGGCACCGCCCGCCGTGACCTCACCCGCGGCCACCCAGCAAGGCGGCATCCGTGGCGCCAACATCTTCGAGATCGCGCCCGACGCTTCCACCGATCCCAAGTACAGCGAGCAGACCAACGCCGAACGAGGCAAGGTCCAGCCTGGCAACAACGCGCCCATGTGGCGCGATGTGGGCAAGGGTGTCACGGGCTACTCCAGCCTGCCGTACCCCGAATCGGGCAACATGATTCAGGGTTTTGTGCAGTACCCCGGATCCAGCCTCACCAACGCCGGTGAAGCGTGGCGCCAGGTGCGCAACGACTGGATCATCCCCTACGGTGGTTCGCTGTTGCTGATCGCGTTGGTTGCGCTGGCGCTGTTTTACTTTGGCAAGGGCACGATCAAGCTGCACGGCAGCGAGACCGGCCGGGTCATCGAGCGCTTCACGTATGTGGAACGCGCGGCCCACTGGGTCAACGCCATCACGTTTGTGGTGCTGGCTGTGTCCGGCGTGGTCATGGCGTTCGGCAAGTTCTTCCTGCTGCCCATCATGGGCAGCACGCTGTTCGGCTGGCTGACCTACGCGCTGAAAAACATGCACAACTTTTCAGGCCCGCTGTTCGCCGTGTCGTTGGTGGTGGTGTTCTTCACCTTCCTCAAAGACAACTGGCCGACCAAGGAAGATATCACCTGGGTCCTGAAGGCGGGTGGTCTCTTCGGTGGTTCGGAAGTGCCTTCGCACCGGTTCAACGCGGGCGAAAAAGTGGTGTTCTGGGGCGGCGTTTTCTTCCTCGGGTTGATCGTCGTGGGCTCCGGTGTGTTCCTGGACAAAATCGTGCCGGCGGTGGAGTACACCCGCGCCAACATGCAGGTGGCGCACATGATCCACGGCGTGGCCACCGTCCTGATGATGGCCATGTTCCTGGGCCACATCTACATGGGCACCATCGGCATGGAAGGCGCCTACAAGGCCATGAAAACCGGCTATGTGGACGAGACCTGGGCCAAGGAGCACCACGAGCTCTGGTACGACGACATCAAGACCGGCAAGATTCCCGCGCACCGCACGGCAGCCGCTGCCGCCGCGAGCGACGCGCCCCGGGCCGCCTGACAGTCCCCTCCCTTTTCTGAGACAAGGAAACCCCATGAAACGCAGCCTTCTGTGCCTCTCGATGCTGCTGGCGACGTCCGCCTTTGCCAAGCTCCCCGCACCCGTGTTGACCGACGAAGCCAAAGCCAAGGCCGAGGAAGCCAAGGCGAAGACAGCCTGGGCCGCCAAGGTCGATGGCTACAAACTGTGCCTGTCGATGGACCGCGCCGCCGGCAATTTCTTCAAGACGGCGGCTTCCACCGGCAAGTCGGTCAAGCCCGCCGCGGCGCTGCCCGCTTGCGCGGACCCCGGTCCGTTCACCTACGTGGCGGCCGCGGCCACCGCGGTGGCCAAACCGCTGGAAGCCGCGGGCGCCCATTCGCCGTCCAACACGGCGGCCAGCCCACCCAGCGGCAAGGCGCCGGTGGCTGCCACCACGGGCAAGTGATTCGCCACGACCTCGGCGTTTCCTGTTTTGCCTGCGTTTGAAAGGGCCGCACCCTCGGGTGCCGGCCCTTTGACTTTGTTGCCTTTGAACTTGCTGTAGTCTGCTCCCATGCCTTTGCCCCACCTCACCCAGGCCCGTGCACCGCTGACCCGCGAAGTCGAGGTCATGAACCAGCATGGCGAGCGCGAGTCGATTTTCATCCCGGCCGAGCGAGACCTCACGGTCTATGTGGACAAGCGCGAGCTGGTCACGCTCATGACGCTGGGCGCGCACCCCGAGTGGCTGGTGCTGGGGTATTTGCTCAACCAGCGCCTGATCGCCTCGGTGGACGACATCGAGTCGATCACCGTGGACTGGGAGGTGGGCGCGGCTTCGGTGAAAACGCGGCACGGCATTGACCACATCGAGGAGCGCACCTCCAAGCGCGTGGTCACCACCGGCTGCGGTCAGGGCAGCGTATTCGGCAACCTCATGGATGAGATCGACAGCATCCAGCTGCCGGCCGACATGGTGCTGCGCCAGTCGCAGCTCTACGCCATCGTCAACGCGATCCGCCTCAAGGAGAGCACCTACAAGTCGGCCGGGTCGGTGCACGCGTGTGCGCTGTTCCTGGCTGAAAACCTGCAGTTGTTTGTGGAAGACGTGGGCCGCCACAACGCGGTGGACACCATCGCGGGATGGATGCCGCTGCAAACCGACCTGCCCGCAGGCGACAAGATCTTTTACACCACCGGCCGCCTCACGAGCGAGATGGTCATCAAATCCGCGCAGATGGGGGTGGCGGTGGTGGTGTCGCGCAGCGGCATCACGCAAATGGGCCTGGACGTGGCGCAGCGCGTCGGCCTGTGCGCCATCGGCCGGGCCACCAACAAGCATTTCCTGTGTTACACGCACCCCGAGCGGTTGGTGCTGGATGCCGTGCCGCCCCCGGCACCGCTGGTGCGGGAACGGGCCGCCAGCGCGTCCTGACCGCCCTCACGCGGCGTACGCCCGGGGGTTCGGGCATAAACTCGGTTCACTTTTTTTGCCGAGAACTTTCCCATGAGCCGAGACGTCCACGTCATTGACCATCCCCTGGTGCAGCACAAGCTCACGCTGATGCGCCGCAAGGACACCAGCACCAAGAGTTTCCGAGAACTCGTGCACGAACTCAGCGCCTTGCTGGCCTACGAGATCACGCGCGACATGCCGATGCAGGAGATCGAGATCGAGACCCCGCTGGAGAAGATGACCTCGCGGGTGATCGACGGCAAGAAGGTGGTGCTCGCGTCCATCCTGCGCGCGGGCAACGGTTTCCTCGACGGCATGCTGCAGGTGATCCCGGGCGCGCGCGTCGGCCACATCGGCCTGTACCGCGACCCGGCCACGCTCAAGGCGGTGGAGTACTACTTCAAGATGCCGCAAGACATGCACGAGCGCGACGTGATCGTGCTCGATCCCATGCTGGCCACCGGCAACTCGGCCGTGGCCGCGGTGGACCGCTTGAAGAAGACCGGCCCGCGCTCGATCCGGTTCGTGTGCCTGGTGACCTGCCCCGAAGGCATCAAGACTTTCCACGACGCGCACCCCGACGTGCCGATCTACACGCCGGCGGTGGACCGTGGCCTGAACGAACACGGTTACATCGTCCCAGGCTTGGGTGATGCAGGCGACCGCATCTTCGGCACGAAATAAAGTTTCCCCCGCGCCGCGCCTGCGGCGCGTCACCCCTCAGGGGCAACGCCTGCAGCCTGGCAAAGCCAGATCCGCGGCGTTCTGAACCAATGCACTCCGCGCCGGTCCGACGTGTGGATTTTGTTGATGCGATAAGGTTCTCCGAATGAGTACACCCACCACCTCCCTGACCATCCGCTTCTGGACCCTGGGTTGGTCATCCCTCACCCGCGACTGGCGTGCTGGTGAGCTGCGTTTGCTGATGTTGGCGGTGACGCTCGCGGTGGCGGCCTTGTCGGCGGTGGGGTTCTTCGCCGACCGGCTGCAGGGTGGCCTGTCGCGCGACGCGCGGGCGCTCATCGGTGGCGACGTCGTGATCAGCAGCGACAACACGCCACCACCCGCGTTCGAGGCGCAAGCCCGTGAACTCGGTTTGACCGTGGTGCAGACGCTGGGTTTTCCCACCATGGGCCGCGCGCGCGACGAAGAGGGCGGTGCCGCCCGGCTGGTGGCGTTGAAATCCGTGGGCGAGGGCTATCCGCTGCGCGGCAGCCTGCGCGTGGCCGAGTCGCCCACCGCCGTCGATAAGCCCACGCGCGAGATTCCCGCGCCGGGCACCGCCTGGGTTGATGCCGCGCTGCTGGTGTCCTTGAACCTGCAGATGGGCCAGCCGCTGCTGCTGGGCGACTCCTCGTTCACCATCACCCGCGTCATCGTGGTCGAGCCCGACCGGGGCGCCGGTTTCATGAGTTTCGCGCCGCGCGTGATGATCAACAACGCGGATTTGCCCGCCACCGGTCTGGTGCAGCCCGCCAGCCGCCTCAACTACCGCCTCGCCGTGGTCGGTGACGAAGCCCGCGTGGCCCGTTTCAACCAGTGGGCGCAGACCGAGGTGGCCAAGCCCGGCGTGCGCGGCATCCGGCTGGAGTCGCTCGAAGGCGGGCGGCCCGAGATGCAGCAGACGCTGGAGCGCGCCGAAAAATTCCTCAATCTGGTGGCGCTGCTGGCCGCGCTCTTGTGCGCCGTGGCCGTGGCCATCGCCGCCCGCGGCTTCGCGCAGCGGCACCTGGACGACTGCGCCATGCTGCGCGTGCTGGGTCTCTCGCAAGGCACGATGGCACGCGCCTACACGCTGGAGTTCGCGCTCGTCGGCCTGTTCGCCAGCGCCCTGGGTGTTGCCATCGGCTACGCGGTGCACCATGTGTTCGTGGTGCTGCTCGCGGGCCTGGTCGAGGCCAGTCTGCCGCCGCCCGGCATCACACCGGTGTTGCTCGGTCTGGGCATGGGCCTCACGCTCATGATGGCCTTTGGCCTGCCCCCGGTGCTGCAGCTGGCCAAGGTGCCGCCCCTGCGCGTGATCCGCCGCGACGTGGGCCAGCTCAAGCCCGCCACGCTGGCCGTGCTGGCGCTGGGCATGGCCGGCTTTGCCGCGTTGCTGCTGGCCGCCAGCCGCGACCTGCTGCTGGGCGGCATTGCAGTGGGTGGTTTTGCCGCCGCCGTGCTGCTGTTCGCCGCCGCGAGTTACGCCGCCGTGCGCCTGCTGCGCGCCAGCGTGAACGAAGCCACCGCGCCGAGAGCCCTCGTCATGGCCACGCGCCAGCTGTCTGCCCGCCCCGCCTACGCCGTGGTGCAGATCAGCGCACTCTCGGTCGGCCTGCTCGCGCTGGTGCTGCTGGTGCTGCTGCGCACCGACCTCATTGCCAGCTGGCGCAACGCCACGCCGCCCGATGCGCCCAACCGCTTCGTGATCAATGTGCAGCCCGAGCAAGGCGCCGAGTTCCAGCAGGCGCTGCGCACCGCCGGTGTGGAGCGCTTCGACTGGTACCCCATGATCCGGGGCCGGCTGGTCAGCGTCAACGGTGCGGCCGTGAAGCCCGAGGACTACACCGACGACCGCGCTGCCCGCCTGGTGGACCGGGAGTTCAACCTCTCCAACACCGCCACGCGACCCGAGAACAACCCCGTGGTGGCTGGCCGCTGGACCGACAACGAGGCCGGTGCCGTGAGCGTGGAAGAAGGCCTGGCGGAAACCCTGGGCCTCAAGCTCGGCGACCGCCTGGGCTTCGACATCGGCGGCCAGGTCACGGAAGGCCGCATCACCAGCCTGCGCAAGGTGGACTGGGGCTCCCTGCGGGTCAACTTCTTCGTGGTGTTTCCGGTGGCCAACGTGCCCAACGTGCCGGTGAGCTTCATCAGCGCTTTCCGCGCGCCCGACGGCGCGAGCGCCGCCGGTGCCAGTTTCGACAACACGCTGGTGCGCCAGTTTCCCAACATCACCAACGTCGACATGAGCCAGACCATCGCGCAGGTGCAGCGCGTGCTCGGTCAGGTGATCAGCGCGGTGGAGTTCCTGTTCGCCTTCACGCTGGCCGCGGGCCTGGTGGTGCTGCTGGCCGCCATCACCGCCACCCGCGGTGAGCGGGAGCGCGAATTCGCCATCCTGCGCGCCGTGGGCGCGGGCTCCGCCCTGCTGCGCCAGGTGCAGCGCATCGAGCTGCTGGGCGTGGGCCTGCTGGCGGGCTTCCTCGCTTCCAGCGTGGCCGTGGCGGTGGGCTGGGCGTTGGCACGCTACGTGTTCCAGTTCTCCTGGACCGCCTCGCCCTGGGTGCCGCTGGGCGGCGCGCTGGCCGGGGCCGTGCTGGCGCTGGTGGCTGGCTGGTGGGGGCTGCGCAGCGTGTTGCGCACCCCCGTGGTGGAAACCTTGCGCAAGGCCGCAGCATGACGACCGACATTCAAGAACCCGCACCGTTCGCCACGCCGTTCGAATGGATCGGTGGCGAAGACCGAGTGCGCGCCCTGGTCGACCGCTTCTACGACCTCATGGACATCGAGCCCGGCTACGCCGAGTTGCGCGCCGCCCACGGCAACACGCTGGAAGACGCGCGCCAGAAACTGTTCTGGTTCCTCTGTGGCTGGCTCGGCGGCCCGCAGCTCTACACCGAACAGTTTGGCCACCCCCGCCTGCGCATGCGCCACATGCCGTTTGCCATCGGTGTGCAGGAGCGCGACCAGTGGCTGGCCTGCATGGACCAGGCGATGGGTGAAACGGGCGTGGACCCGGTGCTGCGCGCGCGGCTCAAGACCAGCTTTTTCCAGACGGCGGACTGGATGCGGAATTCGCCGGCGTAGCCTCCCGGTGGTGTCCGTCGGCGGGGCGCGCGGTGCGAGGGTCGCGCCTTACCTGGAGGGCTGCTTCAGGAAGAAGACCCAGGCAAAGAACAACATGAACACCAGGTCGTTGGCGCCGTAGATGCTGAAGAACACGCCCGCCCACACATCCTTGGCGTAGAGATCCTCGAGGCTGTTCGCCGACAGCCACTGGAACCAGACAACGACATAGACGAGTTTCTCCAGCGCGAATGCACCGGCGATCCATCGGATGCCCGATGTGACGGTCGCAGCGCCCAGGTAAGCCAGGCCCCACACCACAATCATCAGAAGGCCGAAGTTCGACATCACCACCGGGTCGGCCTCGTTGATGGCTGTGTTGGTGAAAGCCCGCGAAAAGACGAGCACGCCGCCGATGTTCATGAGCCCGGCTGCGACAAAGCCGATGTTCTTCCAACGTTCGTTCATGCCGACCTTTCAAGGCGTTCAGCCTCTGGATTGAAAACACCGCCCAACAGGGCGGTGACGAAGCGAAGCGCCATGGCGGGGGGGTCACCCCGACCGCAACAACACCACCAGCGCCCCGGCCCCACCCTCGGCCGGTCGCGCTTGCACAAACGCCATCACCTCGCTCTTCTGGATCAGCCAGCGCAGCACGCGGTTCTTGAGCACCGGCATGCGCCCCGGAGAGCCCAGGCCCTTGCCGTGCACCACGCGCACGCAGCGCAGACCTTGCTGGTGGGCCTCGCGGATGAAGCGGCCCAGGGCTTCGCGGGCTTCATCGGTGCGCAGACCGTGGAGATCAATCTGGCGCTGGATGCTCCAGCTGCCATCGCGCAGTTTGCGCATCACGTCCGGCCCGATGCCCGGGCAGCGGTAGCTCAGCATGTCGTCGGTGTGCAGCAGGGTCTCGATGTCGAACTCGTCGCTGAGCGCTTCGCGCATCACCGAGGCCTCGTCGAGCTGGCGCTGCACAGGCAGAGGCTCCACCGGCACCGGGCGCGGTTCGATGCGGCCGGGATCCACGATGGGCTGCACCGGCCCCACGGCCAGTGCAAACAGGCGGCGCTCGCGTTCGCGCTGCAGCTCGGCCTGGCGCGCGGCTTCGCGCCGCGCCGCTTCGGCCGCCGCACGCTCGGCCATCACGCGTTTGAGCGTTTTCAGATCGGCCAGCGTGTTGACTTTCATGCGGCGATTGTGACGGAGCGCCCTCACCACCCACCGGGGCGCCGCGATCAACCCTGCGGTGTCAGATGAGGCCCATTTCGGCCATGGACGCGGCCTGGTTGCGCGTGACGATGAAGTGGTCCAGCACCTTCACGTCCACCAGCGCCAGCGCCGACTTCAGGGTGGCGGTCAGGGCTTCATCCGCGCGCGAGGGCAGGGCGGTGCCACTGGGGTGGTTGTGGGCCAGCACCACGGCCGCCGCGTGGTGGTGCAGGGCGCGCAGCACCACCTCGCGCGGGTACACGCTGGTTTGCGTCAGGGTGCCGCGAAACAGTTCTTCGAGCGCGACCAGCCGGTTTTGTGAATCGAGAAACATCACCGCAAACACCTCGTGCTGCCGCCCACCCAGTTGCAGTTGCAGGTATTCGCGCACCGCCTGGGGGTTCTCCATCAGGGTTTTCTCCTGCAGGCGCTGCGTGAGCGCACGGCGGGCGAGTTCGAGCACCGCCAGCACCTCGGCTCGTTTGGCCGGACCCAGGCCCTTGATCTGCTTGAGCGCTTCGGCGCTGGTGTGCAGCAAACCGGCCATCCCGCCAAAGTGCTCCAGCAGCTCCTGCGCGAGCTGCACCACGTGTTTGCCGCGGATGCCGGTGCGCAGCAGCAACGCCAGCAATTCCACGTCGCTGAGTGCTGCCGGCCCGCGCGCCAGCAGTTTTTCGCGCGGTCGCGCATCCATCGGCAGGCTCTTGAGCCCGACCACGACAAGGCCATCCATGTGCGTTTCTCCCTGTTGCAGGCCGTGTTTTTACAATACCTGCTCCATCCCACCCGCAGCGCCCCGTTCTCCGCCGTTTGCGCCACACTGCTGCCCATGATCCCCCACGCTCCCATGCCCCAAGTCCAAGAAGGCTCTTTCCTCACCCTGCACTACCGCATGTCTGGTCCGCAGGGGCAGGTGATCATCGACACCTTTGCCGGCAAACCGGCCACGCTGAGCCTGGGCATGGGCGAACTGTCCCCGGCCATCGAACAGCGCCTGATGGGCCTGGAAGAAGGCGCCCACACCGTCATCGAGCTGGCCGAGGGCGAAGCCTTCGGCGATCGCCAGCCCGAGATGGTGCAGTGGGTCGCGCGCAAGCTCTTGAACGAACTGGGCGATCCGCATGAGCAGTACGTGGCTGGCGATGTCGTTCAGTTTCCCACCCCGGACGGTCTGGGCACCTACGCCGGTGCGGCGCTGCAGGTTCGGGACGATGGCGCGGTGCTGTTCGATTTCAACCACCCACTGGCCGGTCAGCCGGTGCGTTTCGAAGTGCAACTGATTGGAGTGCTCTGATGCCCAAATCCCAGGAAATCGTGCTGGCCGAGCCGCGGGGCTTTTGTGCGGGCGTGGACCGCGCCATCGAGATCGTCGAGCGCGCGCTCACGAAGTTCGGCCGGCCGATTTACGTGCGGCACGAGATCGTGCACAACACCTACGTGGTCAACGACCTCAAGGCCAAGGGCGCGATCTTCATCGAAGAGCTCGCCGATGTGCCTGCGGGTGCCACGCTGGTGTTCTCGGCCCATGGCGTGAGCAAGGCGATCCAGGAGGAAGCGAAGGAGCGCGGTTTCAACATCTTCGACGCCACCTGTCCGCTGGTGACCAAGGTGCATGTGGAGGTGGCCAAGCTGCACCGCGAGGGTTTCGAGTTCATCATGATCGGCCACAAGGGCCATCCCGAAGTGGAAGGCACCATGGGCCAGCTCGACAGCGGCATTCACCTGGTGGAAGACGTGGAGGACGTGGCGCACGTGTCACCGGCGCAAACGTCCAAGCTCGCCGTGGTGACGCAGACCACGCTCTCCGTGGACGACGCGGCCGAAATCCTGAGCGCGGTGAAGGCGCGCTTTCCGCAGGTGCGCGAACCCAAGCAGCAAGACATCTGCTATGCCACGCAGAACCGGCAGGACGCGGTCAAGCTGCTGAGCCCGCAGGTCGACATCGTGATCGTGGTGGGCAGCCCCACCAGCTCCAACAGCAACCGCCTGCGCGAGGTCGCCATCAAGCTCGGCACGGAGAGCTACATGGTCGACAGCGCCGACGAACTGCAGGCCGACTGGTTCGAAGGCAAGCACCGGGTGGGCCTGACCGCCGGCGCCTCCGCGCCCGAGATCCTGGTGCGCCAGGTGATCGAGCGCATCAAGGCGCTGGGTGCGATTTCCGTGCGCACCATGGACGGCCTGACGGAAACCATCAAGTTCCCGCTGCCCAAGGGCCTGAAGATGGACGGCGAAGACGCCGCGCCGCTGCAGCACCTGCGCTGAGCGCCGGGGCAACGCTCCCCCAAACCTACAATCGCCGCATGCTAGACATCGTTCAACTGAGAAAAGACCTCCCCGGGGTCGTGGCGCGGCTTGAAACGCGCAAGAGCCCACAGCCGTTTCTGGATGTGGCCGCCTACCAGGCCCTGGAGACCGAGCGCAAGACGCTGCAGACCCGCACCGAGGAACTGCAAAGTCAACGCAATTCGCTGAGCAAACAGATCGGCATGCTCAAGGGCAAAGGGCAGCACGCCGAGGCCGACGCCGTGATGGCGCAGGTGGGCGCGCTCAAGGTCGAACTCGACACCTCAGCGACCCGGCTGGAGGTGATTCAGGCCGAGCTGCACACGCTGCTGCAAGCCGTGCCCAACCTGCCGCACGAGAGCGTGCCGGTGGGCAGCGACGAACATGGCAACGTGGAGCTGCGCCGCTGGGGTACCCCGCGCGTGTTCGGCTTCGACGTGCGCGACCACGTGGATGTGGGCACCCCGCTCGGGCTGGATTTTGAAACCGGCACCAAGCTGGCCGGTTCCCGCTTCACCTTCATGCGCGGCCCCATCGCGCGCCTGCACCGGGCACTTGCGCAGTTCATGCTCGACGTGCAGACCCAGGAGCACGGCTACACCGAGTGCTACACGCCCTACATCGTCAACGCCGACACCCTGCGCGGTACCGGCCAGCTGCCCAAGTTCGAAGGCGATCTGTTCGCGGTGAAGAAGGGCGGCCAGGAAGGCGAGGCCGTGCCCGACATGCAAGCGCTCTACCTCATCCCCACCAGCGAAGTGACGCTGACCAACGTGGTGCGCGACACCGTGGTGGCCGAGGCCGAGCTGCCCATCAAGCTCACTGCGCACACGCCGTGCTTCCGGTCCGAAGCCGGCAGCGCCGGGCGCGACACGCGCGGCATGATCCGCCAGCACCAGTTCGACAAGGTCGAGATGGTGCAGATCGTGCACCCCGACACAAGCTACGAAGCACTCGAAGCCATGACCGGCCACGCCGAAGCCGTGCTGCAGAAGCTGGGCCTGCCGTACCGCGTGTTGGCGCTGTGCACCGGCGACATGGGCTTTGGCGCCACCCGCACGCACGACCTCGAGGTGTGGGTGCCCGCACAGGGCACCTACCGCGAGATCAGCTCGGTCTCCAACTGCGAAGCTTTCCAGGCCCGCCGCCTGCAGGCGCGATTCAAGAACGCACAAGGCAAGAACGAACTGGTGCACACGCTCAACGGTTCGGGTCTGGCGGTCGGGCGCGCGTTGGTGGCGGTGCTGGAGAACTTCCAGAACGCCGACGGCAGCGTGACCGTGCCGGCGGTGCTGCGTCCTTACATGGGCGGGCTGGAGCGCTTGATCCCGGCCTGACACTGGAAGGTGCCGGTCGAAGAACGGGCCGGGAGGCGTCCGTGATGCCCATCCGCTCCTGGTGTTGCCGGTGGCGACTCAGTCCAGCAGCAGCGGGATGAACTGGCGTTCTCCATCCCGATCTACCAGCAGGGCTGCGTTCAAGGGGCGCTCGCGCAGCTGCAGACGCACGTCTTCCAGCGTGTGCACGGGCCTGAGATTGATGGACAGCAGCGCGTCACCTGCGCGCAGGCCGGCTTGCGCTGTGAGCCCGCTCACCTGTTCCACCCGCAGTCCACCCACCACGCCCAGCACGCTGCGCTCCTGAGCGGTCAGGGTTCGCAATTGCCAGCCCAGTTCAACCCGGGCCTGCGGAGCACCCGCTTGGCCGGTCGGGTTCTCAAGCGCCAGGTCCATCGCCTGGTCCAGCCGGACGGTGAGGTCCGTGGCCTGCTGGTCCCGCCACACCGTGAGTCGCACCCGTTCGCCCGGCGCTGTCAGGCCGAGGTGGCTGGTGAGTTCGCCCGCCTGGCCCAAGGGTTCACCGTTGAAGGCAATGATGACGTCGCCCGCGCGCAGGCCTCCCTGGTCTGCCGCGCTCCCCGCATCGGTGGCGGCCACCAGCGCGCCTCGCGGACGATCCAGTCCAAAGGCGCTGGCCAGCGTGAGGTCCAGGTTCTGGATCGTCACGCCCAGATAGCCGTGAAGCATCCGTCCATGGGCGACGATCTGGTCCTTGACCCGCAGTGCCACGTCGATGGGCACCGCAAACGACAGGCCTTCGTAGCCGCCCGACAGGGTGTAGATCTGCGAGTTGATGCCGACCACCGAGGCGCTGGCATCGAGCAGCGGTCCGCCCGAGTGGCCTGGGTTGACGGAGGCGTCGGTCTGGATGTGCGGTACCGCAGCCAAACCCGGCAGGGCGCGGCCCAAGGCGCTGACGATGCCTTGCGAGACGCTCTGCTCCAGCCCGAACGGCGACCCGATGACCACCACCGGGTCGCCCACCTGCAAACGGCTGGACCGGCCCAGTCGCACCACCGGCAAGGCTTGGGCATTCACGCGCAGCACGGCCACATCGGTGGTCGGGTCGCTGCCCACCAGCTGGGCCTGGAACTGGCGCCGGTCGCTCAGGCGCACGGTGATGCGTCGCGCACCTTCGATCACGTGTGCACTGGTGAGCAGCAGTCCGTCGCTGCTGATGATGAACCCCGAGCCCTGAGCGCGAAAGGGCAGCGCGTCCATGGGCGGCCATGCGGGCGCGTTGTCGCCGGGTGTCCAGACCGAAGCCGGGGGGATGCGCATCCCGACCACGTCGACGCCGACCACCGCAGGTCCGGCCAGCTCCACGATGGCGCGGTGATTGGGAGCGAGTCCACCCGGCAGCGCCGGCGCCGCTGCGGTGGGCTCGGCGGCTTGCGCTGCCAGCGCCCAGACCAGCAGCGCCAGCGCGGCGAGTCGCATGGCGGCTTTTTTCATGGATCGGTCGGTGTGGCCCGCCCGGCCATGACGTCAGTGGACGGGCATGCCCGGTTCATGCAATTCCCGCAACTCACGCAGCCGGCGCTCGAGTGTTCCGGCGTCCAGGCTGGTGAAGTCGGCGTCGTGCGTCCATTTCAGACGGTAGTCCACACCCCGGTTCAGGCAATGCTGGATCTCGCTCAGCAGCGGACTGGAGGCGATCAGCCAGAAGGTCTCGTACTCGCCGTCGACCACGCCTTCCTCCAGCCGCTGGGCGAGTTCGTGGGCGAATGGGTGGTCGCGCTGGAGGGCGTTGCCCCGGGTACAAGCCTCGGGGCCGTCCATGGTCTCCAGCGCCACCAGGGGATCGCCCACACCGTCGCGGCAGAAGAAGCGGGCGCGTGACCCGTTGGCAACCAGAATCCACTGCTTTCTCATGACGTGTCCTTGGGTGTTCAGGGCACCCAATCTACGACCCACGAGAACCCCCACGCTTGAGTGCGATCAATGCGGGGGCACGCAGGCGCTGCCGGTGGCGCCACGCCCAGGGACGTGACCAGCAGCGCCGGCATTGAGCACGCTCAAGCGCGCCGCGCGCTGTCCCCCACAGACTGGGCTATCCGCCGCGCGCCGCGACGTTGCTGGACCTTCACCATGCACACAAGCTCTCTGAAACGTTCGTTGCCCATGGTGCTGGCCGCCTTGGCGCTGGTGGCCTGCCAGACCCCCGTGACACAGGAGCAAAGCGGCATGGTGATCGGCGGCCTGCTCGGTGGCGTGGTGGGCTCCCAGTTCGGCCAGGGCAGTGGTCGCACCGCGGCGGTGATCCTGGGCACGCTCACCGGCGTGGCCGTGGGCGGCGCGGTGGGTCGTTCCATGGCCGAGCGCGACCGCTACCTGACCGCACAGACGCTGGAGACGGTGCGCACCGGTGTGCCCAGCCAGTGGGTCAACCCGGACACCGGGTACCGCTACACCGTGGTACCCACACGCACCTACGGCAGCGAGGACGGCCCTTGCCGCGAATACCAGGTGAACGCCGTCATCGGCGGGCGCGTTGAGCAGATGTGGGGCACGGCCTGCCGTCAGCCCGATGGCAGCTGGCGCGCTCAACCATGACGGTCCGGAGCGAACCATGTTCGGCGCTTCATCGCCGTCGACGGCCTGACCACGGCACGCGTGAACGGGAGCAACCCGGTGTACGGCGGGGCCCTTGCGCCCCCGGTGCTGGAGGACGTCGACAGTTCGCCTGTGCCGCTGCGGCTGATGACGTGATGTATGGGTGGTCATGAAAGGAATGGCACCATGAACCGTATCCTGGTCGTTTATTACTCCGGCAGTGGGCACACCGAATTCGTTGCCCGGCAGATCGCGTCCCGCTGCCACGCGGACCTGGAACGCATCCAGGACCGCCAACCGCGCCGGGGTGTGGTCGGCAATCTGCGGTCGTCGCTCGAAGCGCTGTTGGGCTTGCACCCGGCCATCGAACGGGGGCGCCACCGCCCGGGCGACTACGACCTGGTGATCGTGGGCACGCCCGTGTGGTTCTGGGGCGTGGCCAGTCCCGTTCGAACCTGGGTGCGGCGACATCACGCGGCGCTGACCCACGTGGCGCTGTTCTGCACCTGTGGCGGCTCCGGCCAAGCCAAGGCGCTGGACGATCTGGAGCGCTTGTGCGGGCACCCGGCGCTGACCCGGCTGGCGCTGACCGAACGTGTGGTGCCCCAATGCCAGCGCGATCCGGCGCTGCGGCGCTTTCTGCTGGAACTCAAACGGGTGCCTTCGGTGTCCGTCTCGCTGCCTCCGTTGCAGGACCAGGCTCCCGCCTGAACCGCGTCGAGCATTGTTCGACGAAGGTGCCCGCCGGGGTCATCGCGAGCGGTACCCCATGCACGAAGACCTGTGGCCCATCGGTGGCTGGTGGCTGCTGGCACCGCTGTGCCTGGGGCTACTCGGTGAGCTGGCGCTGGCCAGCGTGGTCTGTTCGTTTTCTCCCGCTTCGCCGGTCAGCCAGCCACGGTCAGTTCATTGAGCACGCTGGTGATGCCCGGCGCGGAAAACGCCGCACCTTGGGCCGCATGGCGCTCAGCCCACGAATGCACATGGCCGCGCAACGTGGCTGTGGTTCCGTTCACGGTGACCTCGATGGCCTTGGCCTCGCGTTCGGCCTGGCGGCTCAACGCCTGCTCGATGCGCTCGACGATGTTCGAGGGCGTGGAGGTGGTCTTGAGCGTGATGCTGTTGGTGACGTCGCGCACGCCGGTGATGGGGCGCACCGTCTGCTCAGCCACGCGGCGCTGGTAGTCCCAGTTCACTTCACCGGTCAGCGTGACCCAGCCCTGCTCCACCTTCACCTGGATGCGGTCAGCCGGTATGAGCGTGTGCCAGGAAAAGGCACCCTCGATGGCCTGCGCAATGTCGGAGTCGCTGCGCACATGGCCTCGGGCCAGTTTCACGTCGATCTCTTCGGCGATCGCCCGCACGCCGGCCACGCGCCGCACGGCGCGCTCGGCCACGTACTTTTCCGCAAACGTTTCGAGGTGGCCGGTGAGCGTGACCACACCGTCCTTCACCGCCACCCCGATGTGGGCCGCCTCCACCGCCGGCTCCCACTCGAGTTCGGCTTCCACGTCCTTCTTGAGTTGTGCATCGGTCTTCATGGCGTGTGTCTCCTCAGGCGCTCGATTGTTCGTGGCACCTGTCTGGCTGCATTGAGCGCGCTCAACGCCCATCGTCAAATCGGGCGTGATCGTCGCGAAGTCGGTGGAGCTCGAGGACCGCTTCGAGAATATGGGCGCCCAGTTGCTGCGCGAGGTGGCCTCGCGCACCAGCGACATGGCGGGCGACGGCACCACCACCGCCACCGTGCTGGCGCACGCCATGATCCAGCACGGCCTGCGCTACCTCTCGGGCGGCATGAACGCGATGGAACTCAAGCGCGGCATGGAGCAGGCCATCGAAGCGGTGGTGGCCGAGCTGCTCAGCATGGCCAGGCCTTGCGCCGGCTCCCAGGAGATCGCCCACGTGGCCTCCATCTCGGCCAACAACGACCGTTCCATCGGCGAGCTGCTGGCCCAGGCGATCGACAAGGTGGGGCGCGAAGGCGCGATCTCGCTCGAGGACGGTTCTGGTCTGAGCAGCGAGCTCGAAGCCGTGGAGGGGCTTCAGTTCGACCGCGGCTTTCTCTCGCCCTATTTCATCAACAACCCGAACGCCAGACCGCCCAGCTCGACGCGGTGTTGGTCCTGTTGTGCGACAAGCGCCTGTCGTCGCTGAAAGACCTGTGCCGTGAAGGCCCCTGGCTTCGGTGACCGGCGCAAGGCGATGCTGCAGGACATCGCCGTGCTCACCGGCGGCACGGTGGTGAGCGACGAGCTCGGCCTGTCGCTGGCCAAGCTCCAGCTCACCGACCTGGGCCGGACCCAACGCGTCGAAGTGGGCAAGGACGAGACCACGCTGATCGGTGGCGGCGGCAACCCGCACGCGATTGCCGAGCGTGTGGCCAACCTGCGCAAGGAGCGCACCACCACCACCTCCGACTACGACCGCGAGAAGCTGGACGAGCGCATCGCCAAGCTCTCCGGCGGCGTGGCGCTGATCAAGGTGGGCGCGGCCACCGAGACCGAGCTGAAGGAACGCAAGATCCGGGTGGAAGATGCGCTGCACGCCACGCGCGCCGCGATCGAGGAGGGCGTGGTGCCCTGTGGTGGGGTGGCGCTGCTGCGCGCGCGCCGCGTGCTGCAGTCGCTGCACGGTCCCACGCTCGACCACGATTCGGGCATCCGCCTGGTGGAGCAGGCCTTGCAGGAGCCCTTGCGCTGCATCGCCGCCAACGCCGGTGTGGAGCCCTCGGTGGTGGTGCAGCGGGTGGAGGACAGCACCGATCGCAACCATGGCTACAACGCGGCCACGCTGGCCTGCGGCGACATGCTGCAGATGGGTGTCATCGATCCGGCCAAGGTGACGCGGCTGGCGCTGCAGAACGTCGGCTCCATCGCCGCACTCGTGCTCACCACCGACTGCATGATCGCCAACGCGCCCCAACCCAAAGGCCGTGGCGAGCCCGAGGGCCTGGCGGTGGCCCTGCCGGATTTCTGACGGCTTCGAGCCCTTGTTGAGCATGCTCAATGCCGCTGCTGGCGGACGTGCGCACACTGCACTGGCCGATGTTTCCCTGGATAGAACCGGGGGGCAAAGGCCAAGTGAGGATTCCCCCTGAGGGGGGCGTTTCCAGCGTGTGTTTTCCACACCCTGGTGGATGAAGGCAAGCTCAGACCGGCCACACCCGAGAGGGCATCGCCGGGGACCTTCACCGTGGCCCGCCCCCCGCAAGGTGGGCGGGCCATCTTTTGTCCACCGCTTCGGCAAATCAGCAGAGAGGTCGATCATGAAATCCGATGCACAACTCAAGAAGGACGTGGAAGCCGAACTCGAGTGGGATCCCTCGATCCACGCGGCCGAGGTGGGTGTGGCGGTCAAGGACGGCGTGGTGACGCTCTCCGGTCATCTGGACACCTTTGTGGAGAAATACGAGGTGGAAAAGGTGGTGCAGCGCGTGGCCGGCGTGCGTGCTGTGGCGGTGGAGATCGACGTCAAACTGACTGCCGGCAGTGCGCGCAGCGATTCCGAGATCGCTCATGCGGTGGAGACCGCCTTCCAATGGCACAGCTCGGTGCCGGCCGAGCGCGTTCAGGTCAAGGTCGAGAAAGGCTGGGTCACCCTCCATGGTGAAGTCGACTGGGAATTCCAACGTGCGGCCGCGGCCAACCTGGTTCGGCCTCTGGTCGGCGTGGTGGGTGTCAACAACGGCATCGTGCTCAAGCCCCGCACCACGCCGGACAACATCGGCAAACGCATCCGCGACGCGCTGACCCGCCAGGCCGAGCGCGAAGCCAAGGGCATCGAGGTGCATGTCAATGGCTCCACCGCGGTGTTGCGGGGTTCGGTGCATTCGTTGGCCGAGCGCGTGGCCGCCCAGGGTGCGGCGTGGTCGGCACCGGGCATCACGCGGGTTGACAACGAGTTGCGCATCGAGCCGTGAGCGCCGGTGCGCCATGCGTCCTGAACCGGCGGCACGTTGTGCGTTGCCGTTGAGTTCGATCAAGGGCTCAGTGCCTCGAACGTTTCAACATGCGCCTTCAGCAACAACGCCCTGCGGTTTGCTGGCACGGTCCAGCCGGGCGGTTTCATCCACGGTTCAAAGGAGCACCACCATGAACGAACTTCGCACCATCGATCCGCTTGCCCTGGATCCCTTCGACGACACCTTGCGCTCGCTCATGCGACCCTGGCGCTTCGAGCTGCCCGACGCAGCGCCCCGAATCAAACTGGATGTCTCCGAGCAAAACGGCAGCTACGCCGTCAAGGCCGAGATTCCCGGCGTGAAAAAGGACGACATCGACGTGCGCATCGACGGCAACGTGGTCACCATCAGCGCCGAGGTGAAGACGGAGAAGGAAGAAAAAGACAACGGGGGCCGCATGCTGCGCCAGGAACGCCAGGAGGGCTACGCCAGCCGCTCCTTCACCTTGGCCTGTCCGGTGGATGAAGGCAAGGTGCAGGCCAGCTACCAGGACGGCATCCTCGCGTTGACGCTGCCCAAGAAGGCCGACACCTCCAGCAAGCGCATCGCCATCCAGTGACAACCCTTCGAAGCTCACCACGCGAATGGCACCAGACGCGGGAGGGTGCCGATCCCCGCGGTGGTCGTGGCGCCAGCGGGCGCCGAACCCCCGTGCCGTGATCGCAGCTGCGCCGTCTCCAGGGGCCTTCCTGGATGAAACGCGCGCTCAGAGGACGTGCGTGTGCGCACACGCACGCGCCTGCAAAACCCACCCGCCTTCACACATCGACAACGGTTCGGGCGCCTAGGGTTTCCATGGGGTCTCGCGGCCGTTGTCGGCGTCTTGTCGCTGCAGGGACAAGTCATGCCCTGGGCGGTCGATAGGATGCCTTCACCTTCAGGGCCATCAGACGGTGATCTGAGCCCCGATGGTGGCGCCCACCGGCAAGGCTGGGCGCTGGTGACTCTGGTCATTGTTCCCTGCGGTCTTTTCGACGCAGGGCTGTGCTGGTCGTTCAAAAAATTCTGGAGACAAGTGATGAGACGGAACAAACTGTTGGTGAAGCTGTCGGCGGTGGCTGCGGCGATGTTGCTGGGGACTGGCCTGTCCACTCAGGTGCAAGCGCAGGAAACTTTCCGGGTCGGTATTGTCAGCTTCCTTTCGGGCCAGGCGGCGGACAGCTTCGGCATCCCGGCTGTGAACGGAGCCAAGCTGCTGGTCGAGGCTTTCAACAACGGCCAGGCGCCGGCACCCTACAACAACAAGGGTTTCGGCGGGATGCGCATCGAGGCCATCTACGTGGACGAGGCCGGTGGTGCGACCAAGCAGGTGCAGGAACTGCGCAACCTGTACGACCGCGAGAAAGTGGATGCCGTGGTGGGTTACGTGGGTTCGGGCGACTGCCTGGCCGTGGCGCCCGTGGCCGAGGAAATGAAGCGTTTCCTCATCCTGTACGACTGCGGCACCCCCCGTATTTTTGAAGAGCGCGATTACAGCTATGTCTTCCGCACGGCCGCACACGCCGCGATGGACAACGTCTCGCTCGGTCGCTATCTGAAGGCCAAGAACGCCAAGGTCGAGACCATCAACTACATCAATCAGGACTACGCCTGGGGTCACGATTCGCTCAAGGATTTCCAGCTCAGCGCAGAGCAGCTGTTCCCGCAGGCCAAGACGGGCCAGGACCTGCGCCCCAAGTTCGGTGCTGGCCAGTACGGCACGGAGATCTCGTCGCTGCTGTCCTCGCCCGCCAGCGTCACGCACTCCAGTCTCTGGGGTGGCGACCTGCAGTCGTTCATCCTGCAAGCGGGCCCGCGCGGTGTCATGCGCCGCTCGCAACTGGTCCTGTCGGCGGGCGATCACGTGCTGCCGGGTCTGGGCGAGAAGATGCCCGATGGCGTGATCCTCGGTGCTCGCGGTGCTTACGGCCTGATGTCGCCCGACACCCCCTTGAACCGCTGGTGGTTCAAGCTGTACGAGGACCGCGAGAAAGTCATCCCCGTGCAGGCGCCCTACCGCATGGCGCAAAGCCTGATGGGCTTGAAGCTGGCGGTTGAAAAGGCGATGGCCGCCAACGGTGGCAAGAAGCCCAACCCCGAGCAGCTCGCGGCAGCCCTGCGCGGCTCCTCATGGGAGTCCCCTGCCGGCATGATCCGCATGGTCAATGGCAAAGGCCAACAGGCCATCCAGGACACCGCCATCGGCACCACCAAGTACAACCCCGAGAAGAAGCGGGTGGATCTGGTGGACATCATGCGATTCCCCGCCGAGTGCGTGAATCCGCCCGCCGACATGAAGACCGAAGACTGGATCAAGAGCGGCTTCAAGGGCGCCAAGTGCTGACCCGCGTCGTTTAACGACCTTTCACGATCGTCTGCGCCGTGCCCCTCTGTTTGCAGAGGGGCATGGTCCAACACGCGAGTTGTCCCGGCCGGCATCGATGGTGCTGCGTCCGGTTCCAGCGGTCCTCCACCTGGAGCGGAATCCCACATGCTTGCACTCACCATCCTTTTTGACGGCATCATTTATGCCTCCTGGCTCTTCATCGTGGCCCTGGGGCTGACGCTGATCTTTGGCGTCCTGAAAATCCTGAACATTGCCCACGGCAGCTTTTACGCGGTCGGGGCTTACGTCACCGCATCGTTTGTGTCCTGGTCGGTGGGTGCCGGCATGTCACCGGCCTGGTCCCTGCTGTTCATGCTGCTGGCGGCCCTGGCCGTGTCGCTCCTGCTTGCGCCCCTGGTGGAGCGGCTGTTGCTGCGCTCTTTCTATGGACGCGATGAAGTGCTGCTGGTGCTGGTCACCTATGCGCTGTTCCTGATCCTGGAGGACGTGACCAAGCTGATCTGGGGCGCGGTCCCGTACTACGTGACCGAACCCTACATGCTGTTCGGCGTGCTCGATATCGGGCTCATGTCTTACGTGGGCTACGACTTCGTCCTGATCGGCTTCGCCATCGTCTGTGGCCTGGGTGTCTGGTGGGGCCTGAACCGCACCCGCACCGGCAAGATCGTGCTGGCGGTGATCCACAGCAACGAGATCGCGGCCAGCATGGGCATCAACGTGGCGAAGGTCTGCACCCTCGCTTTCATGTTCGGCATCTTCCTGGCATCGCTGGCTGGTGCGCTGACGTCGCCCATGATCTCCGTCCAGCCGGGTCTGGCCTCGGGTGTGATCATCGTTTCGTTTGCGGTGGTGATCATTGGCGGCCTGGGCAGCATCGAGGGTGCGGCGATCGGTGCCGTGATCGTCGGTCTGGCGCGTGCACTGGCGGTTCACACCTGGCCTGCGGCAGAACTCTTCAGCATCTACATCGCCATGGCCATCGTGCTCATGTTTCGGCCCGAGGGTCTGTTTCATCGCATCCAGGCGAGGAAGATCTGATGACCAACAGCTTGAAAAAAACGCTTCTGATCGGCACGGCGCTGACCGTGCTGTTTCTGGCAGCCGGCCTGGCCATGCCCAAGTGGCTGCTCTTCTTGTCGACCATGGCGCTGTCGCACGGTCTGGTGTCCCTGGGCATCGTGCTGTTGATGCGCATCGGTGTGGTGTCTTTCGGCCAGGGCTTTGTGTTTGCCGTGGGCGGCTATGCCAGCGCCATGGCCGCCAACCACCTGGGCATCACCGATGCCTTCCTGATGGTCCTCATCGGCGGCGGGGCCGCGGTCCTGTGCGCACTGCCGTTCGCACCGCTGTTGTCGCGTTACCGGGGCATCTTCTTTGCGATGTTGACGCTGGCCATCTCGATGGTGCTCTACGGCATCCTGGTGAAGACAGAAGCCCTGGGTGGCTCGGATGGCTTCAATGTCAGCCGACCCACGCTGTTTGGCCAAAGCATCGCGTCCGAGCAATCCAACTGGCTGCTGTACAGCGTGGCGGTGCTGGTGGTGGGCGTGCTGGCCACCCTGGCCCGCATCTACGTGGACTCGGTGCGCGGCCTGGTTTCGCTGGCGATCCGTGAAAACGAACTCCGGGTGGAGTACCTGGGTGCATCGGTGTCGCAGGCGGTGGCGCTCAACTACCTGCTGGCTTCGTTCATGGGGGGTGTCGGTGGTGCACTCACGCTCATGTCGCTCGGCCACATCGAACCCAACTTCGCCTACTGGACGACGTCGGGTGAGTTTGTGTTTGTCGCCATCCTGGCGGGGCACCACAGCATGCTCGCGGTGTTCGTGGGTTCGTTCGTCGTCGAGGTGGTGCGTTCGTTCTCGAACCTGTATTTCCCCAACACCTGGCAATTGGCCATGGGCCTGTTTTTGCTGGTCGTCATCCGCTTCCTGCCCCTGGGACTCGGGAGTCTCTGGACGAACCGACGCAAAAAGAAGACCACCGGCCAGGAAGGAGGCTCCGCATGACGACCGCCAAGACCCAGACGATGCTGTCGGCACGGGGCCTGATGAAGTCCTTTGGCGCCGTGACCGCCGCCGACAACGTCAACATCGACATCCCCACCGGCCAGCGGGTCAGTCTGATCGGCAGCAACGGCGCCGGCAAGACCACGTTCGTCAACATGGTGACGGGCTACCTCAAGCCGGACGCCGGAACGATCGAACTCGATGGCCAGTCCATCGCGGGCCTGGGACCGAGGCGGATCACCGGATTGGGTGTGGCGCGCTCGTTCCAGATTCCGCAACTGGCGCTGGACATGAGCGCCCTGGACAACATGCTCGTGGCCGCCGCCTGCAACGATGGGCATCAGTCGTTCTGGCGACCGGCCCACGCGTCCGACCGGATCGACCGCGCCATGGCGATGCTGTCCAAGTTCAGTCTCGAGGAGCACGCCCACCGACGGGTGTCGGAATTGCCCGGCGGTGTTCGCAAGTTGCTGGACATTGCCATGGCATTGACCGGCAGGCCCAAGCTGCTGCTGCTCGACGAGCCCACCAGCGGCGTGTCGGTGGACGAAAAATTTCCCATGATGGACACCATCAGCGCGGCCCTGGCGAGCGAGCGGGTGACCGTTCTGTTCGTCGAGCACGACATGGAAATCGTCACGCGGTATTCGGACCGGGTGATCGCGTTCTACAGCGGTCGCGTGATTGCCGATGACCCACCGTCGACCGTGCTGGACGATCCCCAGGTCCAGCGCTACGTCACGGGTTCGATCAAGCGAGGGCACTGACATGCTGACAATCGATTCGGTGCACGTCACCATCCAGTCCGTCCAGGCCCTGCGGGGCTTCTCTCTGGAGGTGCCCGTGGGCCAGATGGTGGGCCTGGTCGGGCGCAACGGGGCGGGCAAGACCACCTTGCTGCGCACGGTCATGGGCCACCTGAAGCCCACGCAGGGCCGGCTCCTGTGGGACGGCAAGGACCTGGCAACGATGCCGCCCCACGCGCGTGCCGCCCTGGGCATTGGTTACATGCCCGAAGACCGCGGTCTCGTGCCCGAGCTGACGGTGGAGGAGAACATCCTGATTCCCGTCTGGGTGTCGTCCAGCCTGCAGCCGCAGGCGTGTCTCGAGATGGTGTACCGGGTGCTGCCCGAGCTCAAGGACATGAAGGACCGCCGCGCCTTGTTGCTGTCGGGCGGCCAGCAGAAGCTGGTGGCCCTGGCCCGCGCACTGGCGGTCGGCACACGCCTGCTGTTGCTCGACGAGCCATTTGAAGGGGTGGCACCCGCCTTGTCACAACGCCTCTCGGACGTGATCTTCGGCTTGCGCGGCAAAGACATGACCGTGGTGATCGCGCAGTCTGAACTCAATCACGCGGCCTCCATGCTCGACCAGGAAGTGGTGATCGAGCGGGGATCCAACGCAGCGCCTCGTCGCGCGGTGGCATGACCACCGACGCCTTCGCTGCAGAAGCCGACCCGGGCTTGCAGGGCCTCTGGGCCGGCATTCAGGTGCCGGCGCGGCGCCGGGAAGCCCACTTTGGTGACCGCGTGCTGCCGTGTTTTCCGGACCGATGGGGCAGTCTGCATGCCATGCTGGAAGCCACGGTGGCGCGCCACGGTGAGCGTTTGGCGATGGTCTTTGAAGCGCAGCGCTGGACCTGGCGTGAACTCGCCGAACGTTCAGCCTGTGCGGCCAGCGGATTTTTGAAACTGGGCCTGCAGCCCGGCGACCGGGTGGTTCTGTACCAGAGCAACCACCCGAGCTTTGTGATGGCCATGTTGGCACTGCAACAGCTGGGTGCGGTGGCCGTGGCCGTGGGGCCACGCGAACAAAAAGAAGGCCTGGCCTGGATCATCCAGCACTGCGGCGCGCGAGGCGTGGTGTGTGACAGCCACCTGCTTGAACGCTTGCCCGGTGCGACCGATGCGCCCGCCTTGCAGTGGGTGGTCTCGGTCGATGTCCCGGCCGAGTTGGAGACCGACCAACAGCGCCCCCGGGCTGGCCTCGCGGATGCGGACCAGCGGTTTCGTGGCGGGTTTGACGGGTTGCTCCTGGAGCCACCGTGCGGCCACGTCCAGCCTGTGCACGAGGAGGACACGGCCATCGTGCTCTACACCTCGGGCACCACCGGGCGTCCCAAAGGGGCGATGCTGACCCACTTCAACGTCGTGCACTCGGTCCGGCATTTCATCGGTTGCATGGCGCTGACCGAGTCCGACCGATCCATGCTGGCGGTTCCGGTGACCCACGTCACAGGCCTGATTGCCAACTTCATGGCGGTCGTGGGGGCGGGTGCCGCACTGCTGGTGCTGCCGACCTTCAAGGCAACGCGTTTCCTGCAACTGGCCGCCAGGGAAGGGATGACCCACACCCTGATGGTGCCGGCCATGTACAAGCTCCTGCTGCTCGATCCCCACTTCAGCGAGTTCAAGCTCCCGAACTGGCGCATCGGCGGCTTTGGTGGTGCGCCCATGCCCACCTCGACCATCGACGATCTGGCGAAGTGCCTTCCCGGCCTGCAACTGCTGAACGCTTACGGTGCCACCGAAACCACCTCGCCCACCACCCTGATGCCCATCGGCCAGACCCGTGCGCACGCCGACACGGTGGGCATCCCCTTGCCCTGCGCGGCGGTGGTGGTGATGGACGAGCAGGGGTGTGAACTGCCCGCTGGCGAAGTGGGGGAACTCTGGATCAGCGGGCCCATGGTGGTCAAAGGCTACTGGAACGATGCGGCCGCCACTGCCCGCGAGTTCACCGCGGGGTGGTGGCACTCCGGCGACCTCGGTTGTGTCGACGCAGAGGGTTACGTCCGGGTTCTGGACCGCAAGAAGGACATGATCAACCGGGGCGGTTACAAGGTCTTCAGCACCGAGGTCGAGAACGTGCTGCTGCAGATGCCCGGCGTCATCGAAGCCGCCGTTGTGGGTGTGCCCTGTCCCGTCCTGGGTGAACGCGTGCACGCCCATGTGCACACGCAGCGCCTTGATCTGGCTGTGGGGGAGCTGAAGGCATTCTGCGCCGAGCGCCTGGCCGACTACAAGGTGCCAGAGCACCTGACCCTGAGCCCCACACCCCTGCCGCGCAACCCCAACGGCAAGCTGATGAAGCGGCAATTGCGAACCACGCCGGCTGACGCGGCTTCGTAACCCGGGCACGTGGCCGGTGCTTCGCACCGGGTCGGTTCGGGATGTCGCCGGCAACCTGCGCGGGCGTCGTCCACCGGCGCTGTTCCTCGGGCCGGGTGCGCCGTGTGACGGACAGCACACCGAGGCTCGATAAGCGTCGAATCTGCGCAAAACACCCCTCAAGCCCACCCGGGCCGGGTCGATCTCTACGGGCAACAAGGCGGCCACTTGAGCCGGTTTGCATGACCCAGCCCCACCCCACCCCATCCCCCTGGCCGACGCTGTCGGCGTTGAACATCGGCCGCGCGCGGGTGCTGGGGTGCTTGTTGCTCGGCCTTGCAACCGGGAGCGGCGTGCGGGCCGCAGGATGGAGCGACGCTGACTGGGCGCTTGCCGTGCCATCGGCCCGCTCGACCAGCCTGATCGAGATCCGGCAGGGATCCGACCTCTCCGGCCGGATGCGGGGCCTCAAGGGCCAGGGCTTTGAATCGTCGGGTGGCGATCGCGTGGACTTTGCCGCCTGGTACAGCACCCGCTGGACCGACGTTCGGATCGCCTGGATGACCCAGCTCACCCGCGACACCGGCCTCATCTGGGGCGTGGGCACGGGCGAGCAGGGCGTCAAGTACCGCATCTCGCCCAGCTTCAAGCTCGGCCTCATTCACCAGGCGCGCCTTGGCCGCCGCACCACGTTCACGCTGCGCGCCACCACCACGCTGGGCGGCCGTTTGCGCGAGCGCCCCTGCACCGCCGACTACGGCGACATCGGTGGTGTGCAGGCGGTGAACTGCCGCCTGGCCGCGTCCGAACTCGAGCCGACCGAGACGCTGCGCTACCTGTTCAACGACACCGCCCGTGACCAGCGGCAGGTGTCGGTCCTGTTCTCCCACGCGTTCTGACCAGTCCAACCCAGCAGAAAGACCCCCATGAAACACCCCGCCACACTCGCCATGGCCCTTTGCGGCGCCCTCGGTGCCACTGCCGTCTTCGCCCAGGACGGCGAAGCCACCATCGACACCGCGCTGGCGGCCTCGGCCGCCACGCCCGGGTGGATGAGCACCGAGGTTGGTGACGCATGGACCAAGGGCTACAAGGGTCAAGGGGTGACCATCACCGTGGTCGACGACTTTCGCAGTGCCTCGTTGTTGAACGGCAAGCTGGGCACCGCCAGCCAGCGGCTGCGCCACGGCCAGTGGACCGCCATGGAGGCCGGCATGATCGCGCCGCTGGCCAGTGTGGCCACGCAGGACTTCACCAGCGGCACCGCGGTGAAGCTCAGCAAGGGCCTCAACGTGCTCAACCTGAGCTACGGCATGATGGCCGCCGCCGGCTACAGCGCCAGCCAGATTCGCTGGAGCGCGCAGGAAAATTCCATCATCACCTACGCCAAGAACGGCACCGCCGTGATCTCCAAGGCCGCCGGCAACGACGGCATCGCCGTGCTCGGTCGCAACGCCCGCGGCCAGACCGACTACCTCAACCTCGCGCTCAAGGGCGCCCCGACCGCCATTTACGTGGGTGCGCTCAACACCAACGGCACCAAGGCCGCGCCCGCCACGCTGGCGTCTTACTCCAACACCGCCGGCACCGACACGGCGGTGCAGAAGCAGTTCCTGGTGGTCGGTGTGGAAGGCGCCCAGACCGGCCTGTACGGCACCTCGTTCGCGGCCCCCGTGATCACCGGTTACGCCGCGGTGCTGGGCAGCAAGTTCACCAAGGCGACGCCGGTGCAGATCACCAACCAGCTGCTCAACACCGCGCGCCAGGATACCATCAAGGGCTACAAGGTCCAGCTGCATGGCCGTGGCGAGGCCAGCCTCACGCGCGCGCTCGCGCCTGTGACCATCCGGTAAGTCAGTGCCGGTGCGCGAGCGGCGGCGGCCATCGCGTCCCGCTGCGCCTGCGCGCTCTCCCGCCGTCTGAACACTCCCCCGGCGGCGCGGTGACGCTGTCCTGCGCCTGCGGCAGCGAACCCGGTGCACACCGCCGGGTCTCCCAACCCCTTCCTTCCCCTCGCATGCACTGGTGCGGCCTGCCTCCTCGGGCCAGGGCCCGGCGATTCCGCGCCGGATTCGAGGCGGACGGGGGCGTGGACGCAAGTCGCCGTGAACGGCACCGGTGGGGGCCCGCAGCCAGCCACCGAGGGAATTTCGCACAAGCTGGCGCTTCATTTGTTCAAGACAAAAGGAATTCCGCCGAAACGCCTATGACTCAACACCTTAGGAGTTCCCCATGCGCCAGAACCTTCCTGTCACGCAACGCGAATACGACTTCCCGGAGAACGCCACACTTCTGTCCACGACAAACGTGGACAGTCACGTCGCCTACGCCAACGAGTCTTTCCTGGCGGTCAGCGGCTTCACCGCCGAAGAAATCGTGGGTCAACCACACAACCTGGTTCGTCACCCCGACATGCCCCGTGAAGCGTTTGCCGACATGTGGGCCACCCTCAAAGCGGGCCAGAGCTGGACGGCGCTGGTGAAAAACCGCCGCAAGGATGGGGACCATTACTGGGTTCGGGCCAATGCGACGCCGGTGGTTCGCGAGGGGCGGCTGGTGGGCTACATGTCGGTGCGCACCAAACCCTCGCGCACGGAAGTGCAGGCCGCCGAGAACCTGTACGGCCGTTTCGTCAGAGGAGAGCAAGGCTCTCTGGCCTTTCACAAGGGGCTCATCGTGCGCACCGGCGCGGCACGCCTCTTGTCGTGGACGCAAACAGCGTCGCTGCGCGCCCGCGTGCTCTGTCCCATGGTGATGGCGTTCTGTGCGATCACCGCGTCGGTGTTCTACCTCCTGCCCACGTCGGATGCCGTGGTGCAGAGCGCCCAGGTGGCCGTCATGTTGGCGGCGCTGGGGTGGTGGCTGGAGCGGCAAATCGTGGCGCCGTTGCAGCGCGTGGTGCGCCAGGCGCAATCGGTGGCCGCCGGTCAGCCCGGCAGCAACGAACAGCTGGATCGGGTGGACGAAATCGGCATGCTGATGCGCACGGTCAACCAGTCCGGCTTGAACCTTCGGGCCTTGCTGGACGATGTCAGCGTCCAGATCGACGGCGTGAGCAACGTCAGCCGCGAAATCAGCGAAGGCAACCGGGATCTCAGTGTGCGCACCGAGCAAGCCGCCTCCAACCTGGAGGAAACCGCTGCGTCCATGGAGCAGATGACCGCCACCGTCAACACCACCAGTGAAACCGCCGTGCAGGCCAGCACGATGGCCGAAAAAGCCAGTGAGGCCGCACGGGCCGGTGGCCTGATCGTGAACGACGTGGTGAAGACCATGGACGAAATCAGCACGAGTTCACGGCGCATCACCGACATCATTTCGGTGATCGATGGCATTGCTTTCCAGACCAACATCCTGGCGCTCAATGCAGCGGTGGAAGCCGCGCGCGCAGGAGAACAGGGCCGGGGATTTGCCGTCGTGGCGGGCGAAGTTCGCAACCTGGCCCAGCGCAGCGCGCAGGCAGCCAAGGAAATCAAGACCTTGATCACGGACAGTTCGGAGCGGGTCGAGAACGGACAAGCGCTCACCGCGGAGGCGGGTCGCGCCATGGAATCCATCCTGAGGGAAGCCCAATCGGTCACCCGCATGATCACCGACATCAGCCGCTCAGCCCGGGAGCAGAGCACGGGCATCGGTCAGGTCAATGCCGCGGTGAGCCAGCTCGACCAGATGACGCAACAGAACGCCTCCATGGTGGAGCAGTCCAGCGAGGCTTCCAAATCGCTGGGCAGTCGTGCTCAACGACTGGCTCAGGCCGTCAAGGTGTTCCGGTGACTGTGCGCGGCTGACCGGCCGCACGTTCGAACTGGCCCGCGAAGCGCCCAACCCGAATCCAGCGGTTGACGCTTGGCCAGAAGCCCATGCGGGCCGAACAACCGCAGCGGACGCAAGCCAACCGGGCGTTCGTCTACATTGAGCTCCGGTGCGTCCCAACCCGCCCGGCACCCTTTCCGCCAAGGAGCTCCCATGCCCTGCGACAGTTCCCTTCTTGATTCGGCCCTGGTGGCCAAGGTGGGCCTGCGCCGCCGCTGCTTGCTGGCGGCGCCCTTTTGTGCGTGTCTTCTGGCCTTGCCGCGCAAGGCCGCAACCCAACCTTCAGCAGGAAACGCACCGTCTGCGGTCCCTGCCGCCTGTCGGCCGCTGCGGCTGGGAACCTCGACGCCCGGCGGGGGCTTCTCGCAGTACGGCGAGCTCTTGCAGACCGTGTTGAACCGGCGCCAGGGCCGGGACTGGCTGCACGCGCGGCCCACCCGCGGCACGGTCGACAATCTCGACCTCCTGCAGCGCGGCGAACTGGACATGGCCCTGATCCAGGGCACGTCCGCCGACGAAGTGCTTCAGAAAGGGCCCGCGGGCGGCCTTTGCATCCTGTATGCGATGTACCCGAGCCCCGGCATGCTGGCTGTGCCCAGAGCGTCCGCAGCGAGACGCCTTGAAGACCTGGCCGGCAAACCCGTCGTCTTCGGCGTGCGGACCAGCGGGCTCGTCGCGCTGGCCCGTCAGGTGTTCACGGGCATCGGGTTGGACATCGACCGTGATTTCAAGGCCATCTATGTCGAACGCGCCGCCGATTCACCCCGCATCGTGCTGACCGGCGAAGCGGATGCGCTGTGGGGCGCGGGTGAGGGCTGGCCTGGGTTCGTGCAGGTGGCCCAGTCGCCGGGTGGGGCTCGCTTCATCGGGCCGTCGCCAGCGCAGATTCCCGGCATCCTCGCCCGCTATCCATTGCTCAAGGGGATGGAGGTCCCGGCCCAGTCCTACCCGGGCATCGAGTCGCCGTTGCCCACGGTCGGATCGGTGAACCTGATCCTGGCCCGCGCAGACCTCGACGACGCTCGCGCCGCCGCCTTCGTCGAGGCCATGCAGCAGGCGGGCCCGGAACTGACGGCGGCCCTTCCCCAGGCGCACTTCAGCACGCTGGCCAACACCCTGGCGAGCGCACCGGCGCGCGAACTGTTGCACCGAGTACTGAGAGACTGAGCGCTTCCAGGGGGCCAACGCCGACGCCGTGGGTATCGCAGATCCCGCGGCATTTGTTCCGCTCCATGCACTGACGCACACGGACCCGGGTCTGCGCGTCGCGGATCCAAGCCACAGACCTCATGTGCCGTGTGACGGCACGACCCGTGTGCCGGCGCGCCGCATCAGAATGCCGGCCACGTCTTCCAGTGCCCCGATGCCGGCCATGCCGCCGCCGTGGTTCACGAAATCGCACGCGGCCTGCACCTTGGGGCCCATGGAGCCGGCGGCAAAGTCGAGCGCGGCGAGTTCATCAGGGGTCACGTCGCCCAGCGCGTGCTGGGCCGGTGTGCCCCAGCCGGTGTACACGGCGGGCACGTCGGTCAACATGAGGAAGGCGTCGGCCTGCAGTTCTGCGGCCAGAAGGCCGCTGGCGTGGTCCTTGTCGATCACCGCTTCCACGCCGACGCAGGTCCCGTCGGTCAGCTGCGCCACCGGTATGCCGCCTCCGCCTGCGCAGATCACGGTCACGCCCTGGTCCACCAGCAGGCGGATCACCTCGATCTCCAGGATGCGAACCGGCCGGGGTGATGGCACCACGCGCCGCCAGGCATCGCCGTCGGGTGCGATGGACCAGCCGCGTTGTTCGGCCAGCCGTTTGGCATCGGCCTCGCTGTAGTCCGAACCCACCGGCTTGCTCGGCGCGGCAAACGCCGGGTCGTCTGGGTCCACCTGCACCTGCGTCAGCAGCGTCGCAAAACGCGCACCGCCCTCAAAGGCGTTGTCCAGCTCCTGCTGCAGCACGTAGCCGATCATCCCTTCGGTTTCGGCACCCAGCACGTCCAGCGGAAAGGCGGCCTGGCCGGCGGCCTCGCCCTGCAGCGCGAGCAAACCCACCTGCGGTCCGTTGCCGTGGGTGATGACCAGCTGATGTCCATCGGCCATGAGCTGGGCGAGGGCCACCGCGGCGCGGCGGATGTTGGCGCGCTGCGTGGCCGCGCTCACCGGTTCACCGCGCCGCAACAGTGCGTTGCCACCCAGGGCCACCACGACGCGGGCCATCTCAACCGCCCAGGGTGGCGACCAGCACCGCCTTGATGGTGTGCATGCGGTTCTCCGCCTGGTCGAACACGATGGAGGCCGGGCTCTCGAACACCTCGTCGGTGACTTCCATGGCGGTGATGCCGTGCAGCCGCTCGATCTGTGCGCCCACTTCGGTCTCGGTGTTGTGAAAGGCGGGCAGGCAGTGCATGAAGCGCACGCGCGGGTTACCGGTGAGCGCCATCGCCGCGGCGTTCACCTGGTAGGGCAGCAGCAGGCGGATGCGGTCGGCCCAGACCGATTCCGGCTCGCCCATCGAGACCCACACGTCGGTGTACAGAAAGTCGCAGCCCTTCACACCGGCGGCCACGTCTTCGGTCAACAGCATGCGCGCCCCGCTGTCGCGGGCCAGGGCCTGGGCTTCATCGATGATGGTCTGGTCGGGCCACAGCGAGGCGGGCCCGCACAGGCGCACGTCCATGCCCAGCTTGGCCGCCCCGATCAGCAGCGAGTCGCCCATGTTGTTGCCGGCATCGCCCAGAAAACAGAAGGCGATCTCGCGCAGCGGCTTCTCGCAGTGCTCGCGCATGGTCAACAGGTCGGCCAGGATCTGCGTCGGGTGAAACTGGTCGGTCAGGCCGTTGTAGACCGGCACGCCCGACCACTTCGCCAGCGTCTCCACCACCGCCTGACCGAAGCCCCGGTACTCGATGGCGTCGTACACCCGCCCCAGCACCCGCGCCGTGTCCTTGATGGATTCCTTGTGGCCGATGTGGCTGCCCGAGGGGCCGAGGTAGGTGACGGTGGCGCCCTGGTCGTGCGCCGCCACCTCGAAGCCCACGCGCGTGCGGGTGGAGTCCTTCTCGAAGATCAGTGCGATCTCCTTGCCGCGCAGCATCGGCTGCTCGGTGCCGGCGTACTTGGCGGCCTTCAGGTCGGCGGCGAGCTTGAGCAGAAAGCCGATCTCGTCCGCCGTGAAGTCGCGCAGGGTCAGCAGGCTTCGGTTCTTTAAGTTGAATGCCATGGTTTTTTCTTTCAAGCGTCGCGAGAGATGGGGCAGGTCATGCAGTGGCCGCCGCCCCGGCCGCGGCCGAGTTCGCTGCCGCGGATGGTGATGACTTCGATGCCGGCCTTGCGCAGCAAGGTGTTGGTGTGGGTGTTGCGGTCGTAGCCGACCACCACGCCCGGCTCCAGGGCCACCACGTTGTTGCCGTCGTCCCACTGTTCGCGCGCCTGCTCGTAGCTGTCACCGCCGGTGGGAATGACGCGCAACTCCTTGAGCCCAAGGCATTGCGCCACCACCTCGAACAGCGACTGGCTCTCGCGCCGGTGGTCGATGCCCCCGCGGTCGGTCGGGTACAGGCTGTGGCAGACGACCTGGTTCGCGACGCCCACGAAGCTGGTCACGGTGTCGCGGTCGCAGAACGAAAACACGGTGTCCAGGTGCATGGCCGCGCGGGACTGCGGCATCTGGCAGGCCACCACGCGCTGCACGGCACCGGCCGCAAACAGGGCCTGGGCCAGCTGCCCCACCGCCTGTGGTGTGGTGCGTTCGCCCATGCCGATCAACACCACGCCGTGACCGATCGGCATGATGTCGCCGCCCTCCAGCGTGGCCGGGCCATGGTCCACGTCGGGGTCGCCCCACCACACCGGAAAACCGGCCTGCGCAAACAGCGGGTGGTGCCGGTACACCGCCGCGGTCAGCAGCGTTTCCTGGCGGCGCGCGGCCCAGTGCATGGGGTTGAGGGTGACGCCGCCGTAGATCCAGGCGCTGGTGTCCCGCGTGAACAGCATGTTGGGCAGCGGCGGCAGCACGAAGCCGTCGGCCCCCAGGTAGGGCCCGAACATGCCGGCGGGCTTGAACGGCAGGTCGTGCACCGCCACACCGCCGATGAGGTACCGCGCCAGCGCTTCGGCGGGCAGGTCCCACAGCCAGCCCTTGAGCTCGTCGAGCATGCCCACGCCCACGTGGTCGGGCGTGATTCTGCGTTGCAGCACCCATTCGCGCGCCGCCGGGATGGCCAGGGTGTCGGCGAGCAACTCGCCCATCTCCAGCACCTCGACGCCGCGGTCCTGCAGCTTGGAGACGAAGTCGAAATGGTCGGTGCGGGCCTGCTGCACCCAGAACACGTCGTCGAACAGCAGCCCATCGCAGTTGGCTGGCGTCAGGCGTTCGTGCGCCAGGCCGGGCGCGCTCACCAGCACCCGTCGCAGCTTGCCCACTTCGGAATACACGCCCAGCCGCACTGCACCGGCATCGGTGGCGCCGACGGCGTTCACAGCAGCACCGCCGCGCTCAGGCTGGCCATGCTGAGCACGGTCAGCATCAGCATCAGCGGCCAGATGAAACGCACCCAGCGCTGGTAGGGCACCCGGCCAATGGCCAGCGCGCCCACCACCACGGCGTAGGTGGGTGTGACCAGGTTGGTGATGCCGATCGCGGTCTGGAAGGCGGTCACGGCCAGGTGCCGCGGCACGCCGGCGAAGTCGGAGAGCGGCGCCAGGATGGGCATGCTCAGCACCGCCAGCCCGGAGGTGGACGGCACCAGCAGGCTGAGCAGGCCTTCGGTGGCGAACAGGGCGTTGACAAACGCCACGTCGGGCATGCCGGTGATCCAGCCTTCGAAGGTGTGCAGGATGGTGTCGGTGATCTTGCCCTGGTCCATGATGACCACGATGCCGCGCGCCAGCCCGATCACCAGGGCCACGCCCAGCAGGTCGCGCGCGCCGTCGACAAAGGCGGTGGTGAAGGGTTTTTCGCCCAGCCAGGCCACCAGGCCCACCGCGATCGACGAGGCCAGGAACAGGGCCGACATCTCGGCCATCCACCAGCCTTGCGATGCCACGCCCCAGACCATGGCGGCGAAGGTGGCGCCGAACATCAACAGGATGAGCATCTGCCGGGTGGTGAGCACCGATGCGCCGTGGTCCTCGCGGTTGCGCAGGAAATGCGCCTCGTTGGACGCCTTGAGGTCGGCCACCAGCGAGGACGCCGGGTCCTTGCGCACCCGTTCGGCGTAGCGCATCACATAAGCGACGCAGATCAACCAGCCGAGCGCGAGGATCACCAGCCGCAGGGCGAGGCCCTGGGTGAAGGGAATGCCGGCCGCGTTGGAAGCGATGGCGGTGGAGAACGGGTTGATGGTGGACCCGATCACGCCGATGCCCGCGCCCACCATGATCACGGCCACGCCGGTGAGCGCGTCGTAGCCCACCGCGATCATCAGCGGAATCAGCAGCACATAAAACGCCAGCGTTTCCTCGGCCATGCCGTAGGTGCTGCCGCCGGCGGCAAACAACAGCATCAGGGCGGGGATCATCCATTTCTCGCGGCCCTTGAGGCGCAGCATCACGCGCTCAATGCCGGTGTTGATGGCGCCCGTGGCGTTCACCACACCCAGAAAACCGCCGATGACGAGCACGAACAGCGACACGTCGATGGCGTTGGCCATGCCCGTGCTCTGGTTGTAGAAACCGGTGATGGGCGCCAGCAACACGTCGAACACACCTTGCTGCGCAGGCTCCACCACCTGGTAGGTGCCGGGCACCGGCGCGTCCTTGCCCAAAGCCTCATTGGCCACGCGCTGGTATTGGCCGGCGGGCAGGACCCAGGTGAGCACGGCCATCAGGACGATCAGCGCAAAGAGGATGGTGTACGCGGTGGGAAACCGGTCCTGAACGCTGGGCGCTTCGGGGGCGGTCGCCACGGGGTTTGCGGGATCCTTCATGGTCTCTGCCTCCTGCGACGCAGATGCGAATCCAGCCAGGATGGCAAGGAACTCACGGTGCATCGCCTTGCATGGTGGACCCCGCATGCCCCCTGACCCTTGATCTGTGTCAATGCAGCGGGTCACGCGAGGGCTCGGTCCGCCGCGCCGGCTCGCGCCGCCCTTGCTTGCGCTGGCGTTGAGTTGAATCAATGACAGGACAGTCTGTCCGTAAAAGATGGGATGCCCTGGAGTTGCTCACCGCGTCCGGCTGTGCCGTGACGCGCGGCCAGGAATCCGTGGGTGCCTGTGTCGACGACACGGTCATCACCACCCGGGTGAAGAGCCGCTTTGCCGACAACAAGACGGTGGACGCGACCAGCATCCGGGTCGAAACCCTCTACGGCGCCGTCATGTTGTCGGGTTTCGCAAAAAGCGCCGCCGAAAAATCCACCGCCGAATCCCTCGCCCGTCGGGTCAACGGCGTGAAGGCTGTCCGCAACGAAATTGCCGTTCGGCCTTGAGCGGGTGCGCTCCACACGGGCGCCTGGTTCACGAAGGGGTGAAGCTTTGATCGATTTGTTCTCGATCACACGACCGCACCAAACAGGGACCCCACCGCCGCGGTGATGCCCATGGCCAGAGCGCCCCAGAAAAACACGCGCCAGGCGCCGGCGAGCACCCGGGCACCGCCCACTTGCGCGGCAACAGCACCCAGCAGGGCCAGGAAGGCGAGCGAAAGCCCGGTGACCCAGGCAATCACGCCCCGCTCGGGGGCCAGGGCGGTCACGGCCAGCGGAAGCAGGGCGCCCAGGGCGAAGCTGGCCGCAGAGGCCAGCGCCGCTTGAATCGGGCGGGCCAGGTGGGCGTCGAAGATGCCGAGCTCGTCGCGCCCATGGGCACCGATCGCGTCATGCGCCATCAGCTGTGCGGCCACCTGCTGCGCCAGGTCGGGCCCCAGCCCCCGGCCCACGTAGATCGACGCCAACTCGCGTTGCTCCGCCACCGGGTCCGCCGCGAGTTCCGCTTTCTCGCGCCGCAGGTCGGCGGCCTCGGTGTCCGCCTGTGAATGCACCGACACGTACTCGCCCGCGGCCATCGACATCGCCCCCGCCACCAGCCCCGCCACGCCTGTGATCAGGACGTTGCTGTGGCTCGATCCGGCGGCGGCCACGCCGACCACCAGGCTGGCGGTGGAGACGATGCCATCGTTGGCACCCAGCACCGCAGCGCGCAACCAGCCGATGCGGTCCGTCCGGTGGCGTTCGGTGTGGCTGTGCGGGGATCTCATGGTCATGTCCAATCGGTTGCCGTTGGGTGGGTTGTGAGGAACATGGCGGGTGCAACGCGGTGACTAGGGAGCGCCTGCACCGGGCGCCCGCAGGCTCGGTGGCACTTTGGACGCCGTTGCAAGGGGTGTCTCAAAACGGTAGATGCGCTCGTTCAGGAAGCGTGCCACGTCGGTCACATCGTCTTCGCTCCACGCCAGCCTGGCCATGCCCTGCCACTTGACGACCTCGGCCTTGAGGCTGGTCCAGTCCGTCACGGCCTTCGCAGAGCGCCAGTGGATCTGTTCCGAATGGCAGGCGCTGCAATGCGCGGTGTACAGCAACTCACCGCGACCCTGGGCCGTGGCAGGACCTGCCAGCGCCTCCGCGACGAGCAAGGTGGACACCCGCGAGCTGCACGCCAGGGACACAAGGAAACTCCTTCGCTTCACGTCAGCCGGGGTCGGGCGATCGCGGTTGAGCTGCCAGCCATTGTGGCCACTCCCATCGTCGAACCATTGACGCTGCGCAACAAAGATGCGGTTCATTCCCCGCGCGTGGCCGCAGAATGCGAAGTGTCCCGGTGGCATTGAGCATGCCCCAGGAAGCGCCTTCAGCCGCGAACACACTGCGGCGGACGAACCCACCCGAGCAGAACGCTCAGCCAGAAAGGCGGGACATGCCGACCAGCCAAGCCGCCCGGGCCGACGTCCCACCCGGCCCCTCCATTGACATGCCCGTGCCGGCGGTGGATCTTGACGGGGGTCTTTCCACATCCCAGGCAGCGCAACGCCTGGCGCAAGAGGGTCCCAATGCCTTGCCCGGTGGACAGCGCCGATCCTTGCTTTCCATGGCGGTGGGGACCGTGCGCGAGCCGATGTTCCTGTTGCTGCTCGCAGCGGGCACCCTGTACCTGGCCTTCGGTGACCTGCGGGAGGGACTTACGCTCTTCGGGTTCGTGGTGGTCACCGTGGGGCTCACGCTGTACCAGGAGGGCAAGACCGAGCGCGCCATCGAAGCGCTGCGCGATCTCACGAGCCCGCGCGCCCTGGTGCTGCGCGACGGTCGGCCCTTGCGCATCGCCGGGCGCGACGTGGTGCGCGGCGACCTGCTCAAGCTGAGCGAAGGCGACCGGGTTCCGGCCGATGCGCTGCTGGTGTCTGCGGACGGCGTGAGGGCCGATGAATCGCTGCTGACCGGCGAGGCCGTTCCGGTGGGCAAGCGGGTGGCCCGGGCCGATGAACGCGCTGCATCGGGGAAGGCGTCCGGCGCCACGCGCCAGGTGCCGGGCGGTGACGATCTGCCCTGGGTGTACGCGGGCACGCTGATCGTGCAGGGCCATGCGCTCGCCTGGGTCACCGCCACCGGCGAGCGCAGTGAGATCGGCCGCATCGGTGCATCGCTCGGTGCCGTGGCGAGCGAACGATCGCCACTGCAGAAACAGACGGCCCGGCTGGTGCGCCACCTCGCCTTGCTGGCGCTGGTGCTCAGCCTGCTGCTGGTCCTGGCGCACGGCGTGATCCAGGGCGACTGGCTGCAGGCGCTGCTGGCGGGCATTGCCCTGGCCATGGCCTTGCTGCCCGAGGAATACCCGGTGGTGCTGACGGTGTTTCCGGCGCTCGGTGCACGCCGGTTGTCCCGGGAAGGCGTGCTCACCCGGCGCATCAACGCCATCGAGACGCTGGGCGCCACCACGGTGCTGTGCACCGACAAGACGGGGACGCTGACGGAGAACCGCATGACGGTGACGCACCTGGTCGCCGGCGGTGTCGAAATGAGCGAAAGCCTGGCGCTGGACACGCTGGCCGACGGCCGGTTGCCCGAGGCCTTCCACCCGCTGTTGGAACTCGCGATCCTGGCCAGCGTGGTCGATCCCTTCGACCCGATGGAGAAAGCTTTCCATCAGCTGGGGGAGCGCTTTCTCACGGACACCGAACACCTGCACCACGACTGGCGTCTGGTGCGCACCTACGCGCTCAGCCCGGCGCTGCGGGCCATGTCGCACGTGTGGGCCGCGCCGGGTGACGGCGCCCAGACCGTCGCCGCCAAGGGCGCACCGGAAGCGGTGATGGACCTGTGCCACCTCGACGATGCGCAGAGAGCCCGCATCGGCGGCGCAGTGGAGTTGCTGGCGGCCCAGGGCCTTCGGGTGCTGGCCGTGGCGCGCGGATCGTTTGCAGGCCAGGACTGGCCAGCGGAAGAACACGGATTCGACGTCGAGTTTGTCGGGTTGCTAGGGCTGGCCGATCCGGTGCGCGCGGAGGTGCCCGCCGCCGTGGCCGAGTGCCGCGCCGCCGGCATCCGGGTGGTCATGATCACCGGCGACTACCCGGCCACGGCACGGACCATCGCCCATCAAGCAGGGTTGGCCGGGAGCGACGGTGACGTGCTCACTGGCGACGAGATCGCAGGGCTGGGCGACGAGGCGCTGCGCGATCGCATGGCCACCGTCAGCGTGTGCGCCCGCATCGCGCCCGAGCAGAAGCTGCGCATCGTGCAGGCGCTGAAGGCCCGGGGCGAGATTGTCGCGATGACGGGCGACGGCGTGAACGACGCGCCGGCGCTGCGCGCGGCGCATGTGGGGGTGGCCATGGGCCAGCGCGGCACCGACGTGGCCCGCGAGTCGGCCTCGCTGGTGCTGATCGACGACAACTTCGCGTCCCTCGTCGCCGCTGTTCGGCTGGGTCGCCGGATCTTCGACAACCTGCGCAAGGCCATGTCCTACATCCTGGCGGTGCACGTGCCCATCGCCGGCATGGCGATGCTGCCGGTGTTGCTGGGTTGGCCGACCTTGCTGTACCCGATGCACATCGCCTTGCTCCAACTCATCATCGACCCGGCCTGCTCGGTCGCCTTCGAGAACGAGCCGGCAGAAGACGACGTGATGCAGCGCCCGCCGCGGGATGCGAGCGCCCCCCTGTTTGGCGGCACCACCCTCATGCTGGCGCTGGTTCAGGGGTTGGGTGTGCTGGCCGTCGTCATGGCCGCGTTTGCCTGGGCCAGTGCCCGCATCCCCGAGCCCGAGGCGCGCGCTTTTGCGTTTGCCACCCTGGTGGTGGGCAACCTGGCCCTGATCTTGTCCAACCGCTCCACCACCCGCTCGTTGTGGGCCGCGCTGCGCGCGCCCAACCGCACTTTGTGGTGGATGCTGGGTCTGGCCAGCGCGCTGTTGCTGGCGGCGCTTTACGTTCCCTGGGCGGTGGCGGTGTTGCGCTTCGCGCCCCTGCCGGTGCACGAGCTGGCCGCTGCCTGCGGCTTGGGTTTGCTGAGCGTGCTGTGGTTCGAAGGCATCAAGTGGGCCCGTCGAAAGCCGTCAACGTGACGGGGTTGCGGAACGGCCAAACCGACCCAGCCCCAGCTCCACCAGGCCCTCGGCTCGGCGAAGCAGGAACAGCACCTCCAGCCCCATGCGCTGCGCCATGGCCAGACCTTCGTCGGGGCCCGCTACCAGCAAGGCCGTGGCCCAGGCGTCTGCTTGCATGCAGGTGCGCGCCAGCACCGTGACCGACGCCACGGCGTTGTTCACCGGCGCGCGGCGGCGCGGGTCCATGGTGTGGGCCAGGCGCGCATCGCCCACTTGCAGACAGCGCCGGTAGTCGCCCGAGGTGGCCACGGCCAAGTCCTCCAGCTCGATGACACCACGCACCGCACGGTGGCCTTCCTCGGGTTGCTCCAGCGCCACCGCCCAGGGCACGCCGTTGGCCTGGGCACCCACGGTGCGCAGCTCCCCGTCCAACGCGGCCAGTGCGTGCCGCACACCGTGCTGTTGCAGCACAGCCACCATGCGGTCCACCGCGTAGCCCTTGGCAATGCCGCACAGGTCGACTTGCAAGGGCGCGCGCTTGCGGGCACGGCGCGCGGGCCGTTCCAACTCGATGCCTTCGTGCACCGTGCGTGGTCTGGTCTGGCGCGTGGCGGTGATGGCCGCCGCGTCGGGTGTGTCGCGCACCGCGCCGAAGCCCCATGCATCGACCAGGTCCCCCACGCACGGGTCGAAGGCACCCGCACTCAGGCGCTGGACATCGAGCGCACAGTCCAGTACCGCCAGCAGGTCGGCGGGCAGGTCCACCCAGGCGTCCACGGGCGCGCGGTTCAGGCGCAGGAGGTCGCTGTCCGGCTTCCAGGGGGACATCTGCCCGTCCACCTGCTCCACCGCAGCGGCCAGGTCCTGGCGCAAGGCTTCCCGGTCCAGGGAGAGGTCGGCATCGATCGTGGCCGACCAACGCGTGCCCATGGCCGGCCCGTGCAGGGTGGTGCGCTGGCCAGTCACCGCCGTTTCAGAAGACATCTTCGGCATAGCGCTCGCTGGCTTTGAGCTTGGCCACGCTCATTTGCAGTGGCGCCAGCACCGCGTCCAGCGCCTCGGCCACGCCCTGCGCCATGGCGCGGCCGCCGCAAACGCGCACGATCGCGCCCTGTGTGACCCAGTCACGCAGCTGTTCGGCGTCGCGTCGCAGGGCGTCCTGCACGTAGCCGCCGCCCTCGGGCACGCGCGAGAAGGCCGTGTGCAGCGTGGTCAGGCGCCCCTCAACGAGCCAGCGCTGGATCTCGGGGCCGAAGTAGAAGTCCCGCGCCGGATCGCGTCCACCAAAGTACAGGTGCATGGGACGGTGCCGGTCGTTGCGGCGGATGAAGCCCGCCAGCGGCGCCACGCCGGTGCCCGCCCCGATCAGCAGCACCGGCCGCCGCGTTCGCGGCAATGCAAAACCCGGGTTGGACCGGATGAAGGCGGTGACGCTGTCCCCCAGCTGGAGGCCCAGCAAATGCGTGGAGCACAGACCGCCCGCCATCTGACGCACGCAGATTTCCAGGAAGCCGTCTTCCTGGCCCGAGGCCAGCGAGTAGTAACGCGGCACGGCCGAACCCGGCGGCACGATGCCCACGAGATCGCCCGCTGCAAACCGCGCCAGGCCGTGCCCGCGCAGGCGTGCGCCCAGGGTCTGTGCCGGCCAGGCAAATCGCAGGATCGCCGTGGCCGGCCCGGCCCCACCGTTGTAGTCCCGGCGCGCTGTGAGCGTGAGCGGTGTGGTGGGCGGCGTGCGCGGCACATGCTCGAGCACCAAGGGCTCACCCATGGCTTGAGCCAGTGCAATGCCCCAGCGGGCGAACTGCTGGCCCGATTGCTGGTGGATGCATTCGAGGGGCAACAACGCGGGCCATCCTTGGGTGCGCAGCGTCTCATCGAGCGCCTGGGCAAACGCGCAGAAGGCGGGGAACTGCCGGTCGCCAAAGCCCAGCACCGTCACCGGCACGGCGCCAGCCTTGAGCCTGGCGATGTGCGCCAGGGCATGGCTGGCGTGCGCCGGGGCCTGGCCTTCGCCGTAGGTGGCGGCCAGCACGAACACCTGCCGCGTGGCGGCCGTGGTTTGAAAGTTCTCCAGCGCGCTGGCGTGCACGCGGTGGCCGACCTGGCTCAGCGCGTCCAGCAGCGTTTGGGCAAAAGCCCAGGTGCTGCCGCCTTCGCTGGCCACGTAGATGAGCACGTCGGCCTGCGCCAGCGGGGCATTGCCCGTGATGTGGGGCGCCAGCCGGCGAGCCTGCCACCAGATCACAACGCCCGACAGCCAGAACAGCAGCACGCTGGCGCCCACGCACCCGAGCACCACGGCCCAGGGCCAGGCCGCTTCGCCCGTGTGCAGCACCACGGCGAGGTCGTACGTGCGCTGCGCGAGGGTGGCGTCCTGCCAGGCCAGCATCTGGCCGGAATACCGGTCGATCCAGCCTTGACCTTGGGCGGTGGTGACCTTCCAGGTGTCTTGCGGATCGCTGGCGCTCGGAATGTTCAGCTTGCGCAGATCCGGCACGGCCACACCTTGCAGCGCGGCCAGTTGGGCGGCGGGCAGCGCGGGCTGGCCAGTGACTTGAGAAAGCACGTCGGGTTCGGCCCGGGTGTCCAGCGCGACCAGCCCCAGGGTCGATGCGCTCATGGTCAGCGCCGTGAGCGAGGTCAGGCACAAAACGGCGAGCACCACGCGACCCGCGACCACATGGATGCGCTGCGCCAGCGAGCCGCGCACCCGCGCCGCCAGCCGCCGCCAGCCGCCCATGCGGCGCAGCAGCAGCATCAGGGCAGAAGCGCACAGCAAGGCCATGGTCAGCGCAATCCCCGCGGCACCCCAACGACCGGCGTCGCCGAGCAGCAGCGAGCGGTGCAGATTTTTCACCCAGCGCGGCAGCGCCGAGGCTTGCCAGGCACCCAGCACCCGGCCATCGGCCGGATCCACGTAAGACGCCTGCGGCTGGTCACCCGCAAAGCTGAACACCACGATGGCACCCGAGGGCAGGTGGCGAATTTCCTCTGCGCCGGGCACGGTGCGTGTGACGCGCTCCACCAGCGTGGCCACCGGCAGATCGCGCGGTGCGGCGGGTGCCTGCCACGCCTGTTGCACCGGGTCGATTGCCAGCAGGGCGCCGCTGACACCCAGCACCACGGCCAGGGTGCCCACGGTCAGGCCCAGCCAGCGGTGGAGGGCTTTCCAGCTCATGCGAGCGCCTTCACTTGAGCTCGAAGGTGGCGGACTGGATGTACTGCTTGCCGGGCTGTGGCTTGCCGACGTTGGCGGTGGACAGTGGTATGCGGACCTCCGACGGGCTGTCGCGCATGTCTTCTGCCGCGGCGTCAATGCGGATCTCATAGCCCGCGTCGATCAGCGCGTCGGCCAGCTCGGCGGTGACCTTGAGTGTTCGCCCCGCGCCCACGCTGGCGCCGGTGACGCCGTCCAGCCGCTTGGTGTCGCCGGCCGAGAGGCGGTTCCAGTCGGACAAGTGCTGGTGGTATTTGGCCTTGCCGCCAGCGACCCACAGCGTGCGCACATAGGCGCCCTTGGCATCGGTCAGGTAGGCCGCGATGTAGGCGCCGTCGCCGCCGTAGTTCTTGAGCTGGGCGGTCAGCGTGAGGGGGCGGCTGTGTGCCAGGGCGGGCAGGGCCAGCGCGCAAGCGGTGGCCACAATCGTCAAAAGGGGTCTGGACATGGTGGTGCTCCGGTGGGGGTGGTGGTCATTCGGCCTTGCGATCGCGATCGCGATCACGGTCTCGTTGGTGGTCTTCCTGCTTGAGCTTCAAGACCTTCAGGGTCTCCGGATCGATGCGGGCCTTGAAGGTGCGGCCCAGGGCATCGGTGCCCCGCACTTCGTAGCAACCGTCATCGATCTTCAGCCGCTGGATCTGCCAGCCCTGGGCGGCGGCCATCTGATGCACGGCGTCGCGTGACTGCCAGCGATTCAGCGGCGCATCGCAGTCATCGTCGGCCAGAGCTGGCAACGCGGCCCAGCTGAGTGACAGCGCCAGCAAGCCATGTCGAAAACAAGGGGGGTGTTTCATGGGACGTTCTTTCAAGGCGGGTCAGCGTGTGACATGCCTGCATTGTGGAAATGCATGCGTGCATGCAGGCTGAACGGCCCGTTCATCTTCTGTTCATGGCCCCAAAGGCACGGCACCGATGGATGGTCTGGACGCCTTCGCCGAGAGCCACAGGGAGCGGTGGACCGCAGTCAGGTTTGCGGCGCTTTCTCCAGGGCGCGGGTTCAAGGCGTCAAGAATCGGTCAAACAAGGAAGGGCTGCCGGTCCGTGCCTTCAGTGTGGGCCCGAGCCTGGGTGCCCGGTTTGACGTGGATCATGGGGCGCTTCTTCCTGACCTTCGCCAGGGATGGCCGATCGGGGCCGGCCCCGCTGGTTTTGTGGAGACAGAGACAGCGTGCGTGCTGTCGCTCGACCGCGCAAGGTGGAGGAGCGCTGAGTGGCGTGTGCTGCCGGCCCAGGCTGGGTTCAAGGAAACAGTCCCTGCCGCGGACCGTCCCCGGGCATGGGGTCTAAACCGGCATCCCGCCTTTTGAGGGGTGCGGCAGCAGGGGGCCTTTCATGCCGACTCCATCACTCGTGCGATCCGTTCGCTTCACACGCGGTGTCCCTCTCAATCAAGCGCTCAATCGTGCGGCACAGCTCTTCCACGGTGTTGGGCTTGTAGATCAGTTCACTCACGCCCGCCTTCGGTGCCAGCTCACGAAGTTCATCGCTGATGTAGCCGGAGGCGATTGCAACGGAGAGCGTCGGCTGAAGCGATTTGATCGCTCTGGCAAGCCCAAGGCCTGACATCCCGGGCATGTTGTAGTCGGTGATGCACAACGTGAAGACCAACGCATTCGAGCGCAGGACGTTCAGGGCTTCGTCCGGGCTGAAGCAGGTGGTGACCCGGTACCCGTTGCGCTCGAGAAAGCGTTGCACCAGAAACGCCATGGCTTCGTCGTCATCCACGTACAGGATTTGCGAAGCGTTGGCGACCTTTGCCTTGTATGGCTCCGCTGCTGCCAGTGTCGCTGGCACCGATGCACCCAACGAATCGGCTTCGTCCATGGCGGGTAACCAGACCGAGAACGTGGTGCCTTGGCCCTGTGTGCTCTTGACCCTGAGCGCTGCGTTGTGCTCGCGCAGAATGCCGTGCACCACCGCGAGCCCAAGCCCCGTGCCACTTCCCACCGCTTTTGTCGTGAAGAAGGGCTCGAATATTCTGGACAGGGTCTGCGGGGCCATGCCAACCCCGTTGTCGCTCACACGGATGCACAAGCTGACGTTCGAAGATTGCGGATCGGTCGGTATCACGTCGATTTCGTCCGGGTCGCACGGCAGCGGCAAGCCTTCGAACCTGCTCACGTGCACCCAAACCTTGCCGAGCGAGCGCCCCTCCAACGCTTGCGCCGCGTTGCCCGTCAAATTGAGGAAGACTTGCTCGATTTGCGTCGCGTTCCCCCAAACCTTGGGAAGCTCTCCGTCGGCGTGAATCACCAACTCCGCTTCTGGCGGGAGAGCGGTTCGGAGCATGTGTCGCGCCTCGTGCAGCAGCGCTGCCACGGCGACGGGCGCTCGGGTGTTGTCTTGCCGGCGGCTGAAGGTCAGGATTTGTTGCACCAGGTCACGTGCTCGCCGGCCCGATTTGCGAATCTCCAGGAGGCTCACGCTGGAGTCCGAGTCCGGCGGCGTGTCCTCGAGCGCCATCTCCACATTGCCCAGAATGGCCGCGACGATGTTGTTGAAATCGTGCGCGATGCCGCCGGCCATCGTGCCCAAGGCCTCCATCTTCTGGGATTCGCGCAGCTGATGCTCGAGCGCAAGCTGTTCACGCTCAGCCTTCAGTTCGTCCTCAACCGAGCGGAGAACAAACACGGTGCCCCGGTTCGCGCCCGACTCGCTGGTCAGCGCTGAAGTGGACACCTGCACCATGCTGGCTTTCCCGTTCCGCCCCACCAGTTGCAGCCGCCTGCCGTCGAGATGGCCTTCCGGGAGTGGCACGTTGACGGCAACTTGTTGCTTCCGGTCTGAACTCCCCACCGCGACCAGTTGAATCACCTCGCCGATCAATCGGCCCATTGAAAGGGCCCTGGGCCAGCCGGTCAGTTCGGCAGCCACCTGGTTCATGAACAGCACGCAGCCATCCAAATCGATGGCAATGACGCCCTCGGCGATGCCCAGCAACACCGTTTCCAGCCATTCGCTCTGCCGCCTCATGTCCGCTTCTGCGGCCTGTCTTCTTGCGATTTCAAGCTTCAAGGCTTGAATCTGCTGGTTGAGAACCGCGAACTGGTTTTTCCCCAATCCTTGTTCCACCAGCCTGCACCACAGCAAGGCGGGTTCCCCGCAAGAAGCCGGGCTCAGCAGCGCAATGTCACACCGGCAGGTGACCTCACCCGCGTCGCCGGTGCGCAACCGCAATCGCGCCGGCGTCGAAACCGTGCTGCGCAAGCCCTGCCGAATGAGCTCTTCACAGCGCGTCGGCTCATCGACGACCAGGGTCGAGATCTTTTCGCCAACCGGCACTGTCGCCCGGTTTCCCATCAGGCGAAGGGCGGCCTTGTTGGCGTGTTTCAGCACACCACGATCGTCAACCAGCCAGTGCGCATCGGGATGCGCCTCGAACATCTGCACACAGAGCTGAGGAGAGAAGCTCATCGGAGATGTGCCCTCAAATGCGAAAGTATTCGCGCCCGTCCTCAGCGTCAGCTTCTGCACCTGGCTTCAAATGAAGCACCACCTGGCACGTGGTCGAGCCTTTGGCGATCGTTTTTTGCAGCACCACCTTGGCTCGACCGAGGTTCTGGGCGGCGATCGTCCCAAAGACGTTTGACGTCATCATGCAAAGTGAGGAGCGCCCCAACACCTTGTCGCCGAATGGGCAGGCACGATTGCCCAGCACGATTTTGGTGTCGTCTGCCTGGATGACATAGAAGTCGCCGTGGATGCGGCGTTTGAGATCGATCAGCACCGCCGTGACCTGTTCTCTGTCCATTTGGGATGAGCCAAGCACAGCGCGGTATTCCGCTTCAATCCACTCGCCCACACGCTGACCCACCACGCTGATGAATCCAGAAGCGTCGTCAAGCCCGACCACATTTTCCAGTGTGCCGGACAGCTCGCGAAGCAGCGCACGCAGGAAGATGTCTCTGTCGAGCTGGATGTCGGCCGAACTGAGCAGCGGAGGGGGAAAGGGGGTCGAGCTCATGCGAAAAAGTCGTAACGATTCAAACAGACACCGAGGCTTTACACGGACTTGACTGTGAGGCAGGCCGCAACCTCCGACAAGAAATGCGGCAATCCCACCAACGGTGTAGGGCTATTGCTTGGGTGGGTCGGGCGATGTCGAGGTGGCATCAGACGATCGCCGCCCACGGCGATGAGGTCGGCTGATTGGAGTCCCGCGATGCTTCATTGGCCGCGTGCAATTCCGCGACCATCAACTCCGTGAGAGGACCGAGAAACCGAAGCCTCCCGAACCCAGCGTGAACACGGGCGCCCCGCCAACAAAAAAGCCCCTGCGTAACAGGGGCTTCTGGACTTGCTGGCGGAGAGGGTGGGACACTCCGCCGGAGGGGGTCTCGTTCCTCTGCAAGAGTGAAAACAGGGTGTCGATGTGGGGGAAGTACGTGGGGGAATCTGTACACTCGCCCGTCCCCACTAACTCAAAGAAGTCGCCCACCTGTGTCCCACATCGAGAAGTGCCGCAACCGCTGGTATGCCATGTTGGCGCCGATGGAATATTGACCAGCTGTGCCGATTGAATTTTGACCAGGGGCTAAGGCTGCCTCTGCAGGAGGTCAGCTGTGGATAACTATAGAGACGTTCCTGGTTTCTCGCTCCCTTCATTC
>Ga0210247_100013_pt1 | contig 153599 bp, 136 predicted proteins | sample ChrtobMetP3_16mM_FD_155449 | JGI IMG/M metagenome (GOLD analysis project Ga0210247, IMG submission 155449) | Chrysochromulina tobin associated microbial communities from unialgal haptophyte culture, Seattle, Washington, United States - P3_16mM | ecosystem: Host-associated > Algae > Haptophytes... | reverse complement strand
CGCTTGAACAGCAGCGATTGGGTGTTGCGCTTGGGGCGCTTGTCTTTGTTGAAACGTTTGGGTGACGCCATGATGGGCCTTCCTATGTCTTGCTGAAATCTTGGATGTGGAACACCACGCCTTTGCCATTGCGCGCGTTGGTCAGGAAGCCGTGAAACTCACAAACCGAATCAAGTCCCTGTCGGGAGAGGATTTCGGCGTGCGACCCGAAGGCAATCGCCCTGAGTTGCAGTTTCACTTGCCTGGGGGTGTCCAGTTCGACGATCTGTGACTCGTGTTCGAGCACGAGGTTGACGGCCGGTATGCCTGCCGGTGTGTAACGCAGGCTTTGCACCTGCACCACCACGGCCGACAATTGTGTCTGGTTCACCCGTTGACGTTAACGCGCACCGGGCATCAAGCCTGGGCCTGTTCCTGCGGTTGGTGCTGCTGGGAGCGCTGCTCACGCTGCTCGGGCTGCTGGAGCTTGCGGGCTTCTTCGCGCTCGACCGACTTCATCATGGACGAAGGACCGGTGTCGGCTTTTTTGCGCAACACGGTGAGGTGGCGCAACACGGCATCGTTGAACTTGAAGGCGTGCTCCAGTTCGGCCATCACGGCCTGATCGGCCTCGATGTTGACGCACAGGTAGTGGGCCTTGGACAGCTTGTTGATCTGGTAAGCCATCTGGCGACGGCCCCAATCTTCAACGCGGTGGATCTTGCCGCCGCCGGCGGTGATCATGCCCTTGTAACGCTCCAGCATGGCTGGAACCTGTTCGCTTTGATCCGGGTGGATCAGCAAAACGATTTCGTAATGACGCATGGACTCTCCTTGTGGATTCGCCCGCCACATGGCGGACTTGGGTTGGAGCTGCCCCCAGCGTCAGATGGGGTGCAGCAAGGCAAGCCCACGATTCTAGCAAAAAACCCGGCCAGTCGCGAAACTGGCCGGGTTGGGGCCCACTGGCCGCCCAGGCGGTGAGTGGGCGGGGGCGACTGAGCTTGTGCTCAGTTCATGCGCAAGCTGGGGTAGCGGACGTGCTCGACCAGCTGCTGCACCTTGCGGCTCGGGGCCGGGGTCACCAGACTCAGCAGAATGATCACGGCAAAACCGACCGGCACACCGAACACCCCGGCCGAGATCGGCAGGATGCCGAACCACAGCTCGATGGGCGAGGTCACGCCGAAGATGCCGCGCATCCAGGGCTGGGTGGTCACCATGTAATACACGGTGATCCCCAGACCCGCGACCATGCCGATCGAGGCGGCGATGCCGGTGGCGCGTTTCCAGAAGATGCCCAGCACCAGCGCCGGGAAGAACGCCGCCGCCGCGAACGAGAACGCCGCCGAGACCAGGAACAGGATGTCCGCCGGTTTCTGCGCCGCCACGTACGCTGCGGCCAACGCCACGATCAGCAGCAGCATCTTGGAGATGGTGACGCGGCGGGCGGTGGAGGCGTTGGGGTCGATCATCTTGTAGTACAGGTCGTGCGACAGCGCGTTGGCGATGGTCAGCAGCAGGCCGTCAGCCGTGGACAGCGCAGCCGCCAGGCCACCGGCGGCCACCAGACCCGAGATCACATACGGCAAGCCACCGATTTCCGGCGTGGCCAGCACGATGATGTCGCCACCGATGGTCATCTCGTTGAGCTGCAGGATGTTGTCCTTGTTGATGTCGGTGATCGACATCAAGGTGGGATCCACCTTGTTCCACGAGGCCACCCAGGCGGGCAGCTGGTCAAACGGTGTGCCGACCAGCACGTGGAACACCTCGTATTTCACCAGCACGGCCAGGGCCGGCGCGGTGAAATACAGCAGGAAGATGAAGAACAACGACCAGGTGACCGACTCGCGGGCCTCGCGCACGCTGGGCACCGTGTAGTAGCGCATCAGGATGTGCGGCAACGCCGCTGTGCCGATCATCAGGCAGAAGATCAGCGCCAGGAAGTTCAACCGTGAGGTGTCGTACGACTTGACCGCTGCGGCATCCCCATTCGGGTCACCCGAGAACTGCTGTGCGTGCGGTGGCATGCCGTTGAGCGGCTTGGCCTTGTTGTCGGCACTCGTCTTGGCCGCGGTCCATGCTTTCTTGGCGGCGTCTGCGTCCTTGGGCAAGGAAGAGATGGCCTTTTCTGCGGCAGAGATGTCGGCCGATGGCGCATTGGCGGCACGCAACTCGTTCAGCTTCGCTTCGGCCGCGGCCTTGTCGGCGGCCAGCGCAGCGGCCGGGTCCTTGAGCTTCTCGGCCAGTGCGGCAGACCGCTGCTTGAAGATCTCGCGAACTTCCAGCTCCTTCGGATCGGCTGCCAGCAGCTTTTCCTTGGCCGTGACCTTCTCCAGCTGGAAGCCGTAGACGGCCTGCGGCACCGGCACGCTGGTCTGCTTCACGGACAGCCACACCACCGGGATCATGTAGGCCACGATCAGGATGATGTACTGCGCCACTTGCGTCCAGGTCACCGCGCGCATGCCACCCAGGAACGAGCACACCAGGATACCGCCGAGACCCAGGAAGATCCCGAGTTCGAAGGCCACGCCGGTCAGGCGCGAGGTGATCAGGCCCACACCGTAGATCTGCGCGACCACGTAGGTGAACGAGCAGAGGATGGCCGCGAAGATGCCGATGAATCGCGGCAGGTTGCCGCCGTAGCGCTCACCCAAAAAGTCGGGGATGGTGAACTGACCGAACTTGCGCAGGTAGGGTGCGAGAAACAGCGCCACCAGGCAGTAGCCACCCGTCCAGCCCATGATGAAGGCCAGGCCGCTGTAGCCGGTCAGGTAGAGCGTGCCGGCCATGCCGATGAACGACGCGGCCGACATCCAGTCCGCGCCCGTGGCCATGCCGTTGTAGACCGCTGGAACCCGTCGACCGGCCACGTAGTACTCGGCGGCGTCGGTGGTGCGGCTCATGATGCCGATGCCGGCGTACAAGCCGATGGTGGCGAGCAGGAAGATGAAGCCGATCCATTCGCGTGACAAGCCCATCTGCTCCAGGATGGCCAAGGCCACCACGAAGATGAAGAACCCGCCCGTGTACCACGTGTACACCTTGTTGAGCTGTTGCTTGAACGCCTTGTTGCCGCCGGAACCGCCGGCGCCCGTTTCGAACATGCCTGCCATGGTGTTATTCCTCGGTCTCTTCAACACCGTGCTCGATGTCGAGTTTGTTCATGTACCAGGCGTAGTACGCAATGATCACGCAGTACACCACCAGGGCGCCCTGGGCACCCATCCAGAAGCTGAACGGCCAACCAAAGAAGTTGAAGCTCAGTTCACGCGCGAAGAAACTCACCACGAACGTCACGACAAACCATATTGCAAGCAATATGGCGGTGACATTGAGGTTTTTCCGCCAGTAGCGGCGGTGCTTGTCAGTCAGTTCCATGCGATCGACCTCCATCAAGAACACCCTTGCGGGCACATCACGGACGCCACCCCAGTCCCCCCGGGCGGCCTGCAACCGGTCCGCGTTTCTCGGAAACCGGCTTCCGCCAGCCTCCCCTTTTGATGGCCGCGCAGCAGCAGCGTGACATCAGGCCTGGGCTTGCCCAAGACCGGTCTCACGCTCCAGCTGTGCCGCCACTTTCGGCTCGAACTTTCGGAGGTGGCGAATGATCTTCGCGGCCTCGTCGGGCTCTTGCCGGTCCACATGAACCCGGGCCAGCTGGTACCAGCCGTAAGGGCTCATCGGTTGCAGTTCGGTGTTCTTGCGCAGGGCGGTGACGGCGTCGTCAAACCGGCGCTGGCGAATGAGACTCAAAGCCAGGCCGTACCAGGCCCGGTCGAGTGTGGGATCGAGTTCGGTGGCGCGCCGGAAGGCCGCTTCGGCCTGCTCCAGCTGGCCCATCTCTTCGCTGAGGTACCCCAGGTTGAACCAGCCCGCGGGCTGCGTCGGCTGGGCAGCCACGAGTTGCTGCAAGGCCTGCTGCGCGCCGGTCTTGTCGCCCAGCTCGGCCAACAGGTGGGCGCGCGTGGCCAGCGCGTAGGCATCGGCCCCGTTGACGTCGAGCAAGTCACCCACGCGTTCCAGTGCCCTTTCGCGCTGGCCAAAAAGCACCAGGGCGCGAATCTGCAACTGGATGAACTTGCGGTTGAGCGAGCGATTCACTGACACAGCGCCACTCCAATCTTCAAACAATGGTTCACCTTGGTCAGCGTGACCGCCAACCAGATGAAAGCCAGAATGAGAAACGCCACCAAGGGAAGGTGGCGCTCAAGCACAAATTTCGGGGTGACCAGCCGGGCCACCTGCACGAAGGGTTTGCCCATCAGCTGGAGCAACTGGTAAAAGAGATTCTGGTCCCGGCGTTTGCCGGCGAGCAAGCCCAGCACCCATTGGCCCACCAGTGCCAACAGGGCAATTTCGGTGATCAGCTTGACCGCAGAAATGAAGAACAACATGGGGGCCTTAGATGGATTGGCGCCATTCTGGATTTGCACCTTACCGACTTCTTACAAATCGGCTGGCGGCCCACGGGAGGCAGGTCAAACCCTCTAAGGACTAACCCGAGGTTCGCAAGGTGGACGCCGCAGCCGATGAAAAATGGATTCTTAAGTGCTAAACCAATGACCACACATCCGATCGAACCACGCAGCGCAGCGACCGTTCCCGACGTGGCCGGCACAACGACCGGGGACACGGCACTCAACCTGATGACCACACCGGTGAGCGCGCTGATCAAACGCGCGCCGATCACACTGCCACCGCACACCAGCATCCGCGCCGCAGCGCAGCACATGAGCGAGCAGCGCGTGTCCTCGATCCTGATCGTGGAGCAAGGCCACCTGTTCGGGCTGATCACCGATCGCGACCTGCGCAACCGCGTGATCGCCGCCGGGCTGGACACCGAGCGCCCGATCATGGACATCGCCACGCTGGCGCCGTTCACAGTGGGCCTGCACGACCCGGCTTTCAACGTGCTGTTGCTGATGGCGCGCCACAACGTTCACCACGTACCGGTGCTCGATGGGCAGTGCATCAAGGGCATGATCACGGCGACCGACCTGACCGAACAGCACAGCACCTCGGCCGTGTACCTGGCCGGCGACATCTACAAACAAACGTCGATCGATGGCCTGCAGCGTGCCAGCGCCAAGGTGCGCGTGCTGCAACAAAGCCTGGCCGCCGCCGACGCCTCGGCCTACAACACCGGCCACATCATCACCGCCATCACCGACGCGATCACGACCCGCCTGCTCCAACTCGGCGAGGCGCAGCTGGGCCCGGCGCCGGTGGACTACGTGTGGGTCGCCGCGGGTTCGCAAGCCCGCAACGAGCAGACCGCCAAGTCCGACCAGGACAACTGCATGGTGATCGACGATGCGTTCGACGAGTCGCAACACGGTGAGTACTTCCGCGACCTCGCGCGCTTCGTCTGCGACGGCTTGGACGCGTGCGGCTACGTGCACTGCCCGGGCGAGATGATGGCCATGACCGACACCTGGCGACAGCCTCGCCACCGGTGGGCAGAGTACTTCCGGCATTGGACCCGCGAACCCGAACCCAAGGCGCTCATGCTCACTTGCGTGTTCTTTGACCTGCGGGCCATTGCCGGCCAGACCCGGCTGCTCGACGGCTTGCGGCGCGACGTGCTGCACGGCACCCGGGGCAACACGCTGTTTCTGGCGCACATGGTGGGCAATGCGCTGACCCACCAGCCGCCACTGAACTGGTTCAATGGCCTGTCACCTGCTCGCAGCGGCGAGCACAAGGGCACCATCGATCTCAAGCACACCGGCGTGGTGCCCATCGTGGATCTGGCCCGCGTCTACGCGCTGGCCGGCGGACACACCGAGGTCAACACCCACGACCGGCTGCTCATGTCCGCCAACGGGGGAGACATCAGCGAACAAAGCGCGCGCGACCTGCGCGACGCCCTGGAATTTCTTGCGGCGATGCGCATCCGTCACCAGGCCCGGCAGATGGCGCAGGGGCTGGATCCCGACAACTTTCTGGACCCGGCCGACATTTCCAACTTCGAGCGCACGCAACTCCGGGATGCATTTCAAGTGGTCCAGACGCTGCAGTCGGTGCTGGCCCAGCGCTACAAGTTTTAAAGCTCCACGCCGCCCGGAGTTTCAGTACTTCAGGCGCGAAAAATAGGTCTTCTGAGCGGCTTCGCGCGCCTGCCCCAGCGTGTGGATGCCCTGCTGCGCCAGCAGCGGGATCAGCTTGATGAAGATTTCCGCCGTCACCATGGCATCGCCCATCGCCGTGTGGCGGCCGATCACCGGCACATCAAACCGTTCGGCAATCGCCTCCAGCCGGTGTGAATCCTGGTTGGGGTGAATCACCGCCGACAGCAACAGCGTGTCGAGCACCGGCTGATCGAACACCACGCCGGTGGACTTCTCCTTGATCTGCAGAAAACGCATGTCGAAGGCGGCGTTGTGCGCCACCAGCACCGTGTCCTGCGCGAAGGCATGGAAAGCCGGCAGCACCTCGCCGATCTTCGGTTGACCCACCACCATCGCGGGCTGGATGCCGTGGATGGGAATCGAGGCCGCCGGGATGCTGCGCTGCGGATCCACCAGCTGCTCGAAACACTCCTGCCGAAGCAGCTTGCCGTTGACGATGCGCGCCGCGCCGATCTGGATGATCTCGTCGCCCATGGAGGGCTCCAGCCCGGTGGTCTCGGTGTCGAACACGGTGTAGACCAGATCGGCCAGGCGACGCTCATCCAGCGAGCGGGTCTGTTCGGTGGTTTTGAAGAGATCGAAGTCGTAGTACTCGGGCCGGCTCTCGCTGCGCACGAAGTTGAGCGCATCGGCCTGGTCCCGCGGATCGGCCAGTGGCAGCAGGATGCGGAAAAATGCCTGGTGGCGCGTGCGCTCGCGCTCGAACCAGAAGGCGCCACCGTGACGCTCGATCACGTCGCGCACACTCAGACTCGTGGCCTCGTTGCCGACCTTCAGCGCCTCCATTTCCCAACTCATCACCGTCTCGTTACTGATCGCCTGCCCGGACCAGATCAAATCGAGCTGCGCCTTGCCGGCACTGCCGGTGGCCGTGTCCAGCCGCAACTGCACGAAGCGCACACCGAATTCCTCGGCCAGGCGGCCGGCGAGATACACCAGCACTTGCAACAACGAAAAGCTCTCGACCTTGAGCCACAGGGTCGGATTCACCTCCAGCGCGCTGGCGGGCAGACCGGTCACGGTCTCGATGCGGCGCAGCGCCGCCGACACCAGGTCGGCTCCCAGCATGTCTTCCAGCGGCCAGCGGGTCTTGAGGTTGTGCGCGTTGTCCGATTCGATCGCCACGATGCGCCGCGCCAGCGCACCGCTCTCTTCCCGGATCACGCGCAGGAACCGGTCGCGTCCGGCGGGCTCCAGATCGGGGTGGTCCAGCACGTCCAGCGCGGCCTGCATGTTGGCCAGGGCCGAGCGCGTGCCTTCGGTCAGGGTGTGCAGCACCCGGTCGCGTGCCGATTCGGCCTCGAACTCGCGCGTGATGTTGTCGAGCATGAGCACGAAGCCGGTGAGCTCCGCCCGGTCGGCCGCGTCTTCAGCGCTCTGGGCCTGCGCCGAGCGCACCGGCGCCATCTGCACCCGCAGCAACTGACCCGCCGGTGTGGTGGTGACGAGCTGGGCCGACGGCTGGGCAACACCCGCGAGCATGCGCTGCTGGATGTTCTCCAGCGCATGCGCCACCAGCTTGCGGTCAAACACCGTGTAGATCGAGCGCCCCAGGCCGATCAGCTCGGCGCCACCGGCCACCTCGGGCGCTTGAGAGAGCGCCCGGAACTGCTGGCGAGCGCGCTGGTTGTAGAGCAGGATGCGCCCGTCCAGATTGCACACCACCACACTCTGCGTGAGCTCGGCCATCAACGCAGCCAGCCGGATTTTTTCCTGCTCGATGTCGCGGCTGGCTTCCTGCACGCGCGCGTCCATCTCGCTGCCCAGCCGCGTGCGCTGGGCCACCAGCTGGTTGACCACCTCGGTGAGTGCGCGGTTTTCAGCGCTGCCCTGTGGCGGCAGGCTGCGGGCCACATCGGTGCGCACCAGCACCATGCCATCCTCGGCCAGCTGGGCGGCGGGTTCGATGAAATGCTGGATGAGCGCACGCACCGTGAACGCCAGCGCGCCGAACAACACCACGACCATCATGGCCACCAGCGTGCCGCGCGTGCTCAGCAGATCCAGCATCCGTTCGCGCTGTGCCTCATCCAGCGTCGACCAGACGATGCCCGCCGTGGCGCCCAGCCACAGCAACACCGCGGCGCCAGCCAGGCCCACGCCGAGCCACAACCGCCGGTCAATGGGTCGTCGGCTCATGGCGCAGGCTCCAGCAGCTCGCGCACTTTCTGCACCAGCTCCCGGGTGGAAAAGGGCTTGGTCATGTAAGCGTCGGCGCCCAGCGCCAGGCCCTTGGCCACGTCGGTGTCGCGCCCCTTGGCGGTGAGCATCACGATGAGCGTGTCGCGCAGGCTCTCGCTGGCGCGCACCTCGCTGCAGACATCAAAACCGGTCTTCACCGGCATCATCACATCGAGCAGCACCAGCGCCGGTCGCTCGCGCACGATGGCCTCGATGGCTTCCTGCCCGTCGCGCGCGAGCACCACCTCGAACCCTTCGCGCTTCATCAGGAATTCCAGCGAGATCAGGATGTTGGGCTCGTCGTCGGCGATCAGGATTTTTTGGCTCACGGTGCGTCTCCTTGCGTTGTTGTCGGTCGGTGGCGGGGCAACGAGAAGCCGAACACCGCACCCTGCCCCGCCGTGGACTGCAGCCACATGCGCCCGCCCAAATGCGTCACGATCTGGCGGCTGATCGGCAAGCCCAGGCCCGTGCCGCCGGGCCGGTAATGCGCATCCCCCGCGATCTGGCGAAACTTCTCGAACACCATGCTTTGCTGTTCGGGCGCAATGCCCGGCCCGTTGTCCTGCACTTCCACTTCGACACCTTCCTCGCGGTCCTTCAGGCTCAACACCACACACCCGGTGTCGCGCGGCGCGTACTTGGCGGCGTTCGACAGCAGGTTGAGCACCACCTGCATCAGGCGGTCGGCGTCGGCCTGCAGCGGCTGCACCCGAGGCGGCACATCCAGCACCAGCCGCACACCGCGCTCGCGCAGCGGCTCGGCCATGGTGCCGGCGGCCTGTTCCAGCAGCGCTTTCATGTCCACCTCGTCGTCGTGCCACTCGGCGTGGCCCGCCTCGATCTTGGCCATGTCCAGCACCTGGTTCACCAAGCGGCTCAGCCGTTCGGCCTCGCCCACGATGATGCCCACAAACTGTTGCCGTTGCACGGTGTCCATTTCTGCATCGTCCCGCATGAGTTCGGCCAGGGCCCTGATCGATGTCAAGGGCGTGCGCAGTTCGTGCGTCACCGACGACATGAAATCGTCCTTGAGCCGGTCCAGGCTCTTGAGCTGTTCGTTGGCCTGACGCAGGTCGGCGGTGGCCCGCTCCAGCGACTGAGACTTCTCCTCCAGCGCGTGCGAATAGGCGCGCAGCTGCGAGGCTTCGTCGAGGATGCGCATCACGTCGTCCAGGTCCAGCGCCTCCTCCTCCACCACCGAGGCCACCATCACCCGCGCCGACGCGCTGCCGATGGCACCCGCCAGCTGGGTTTCCACAAAATGCACCAGGCGCGCGTCGGCCGGGATCTGTTCGATCTGCCGCGCGCCCACCCGCGCGGCATAGCCCTCGAACAGGCGCTGCGCCGCCTCCACGCCGAGGAAACGTCCCACCAGCGGCAGCAGGGCCGACACCTGCGCCTTGCCCTGCCAGAACACCGGGCGCGAAGCCGGCGTGCGTTGGAACACATCCACAAACAACACGGCCTGGCTGGTTTCGCGCGCGGTGGGCGCCCGCCAGAGCGACACACCCACATAGGCCGCCACGTTGGCCAGCAGGCTCCAGATCAGCGAATGCGTGAGGTTGTCGAGCCCGGCCAGGCCCAGAAAGGCCTCGGGCTTGAGCAGCCACCAGCCCCAGGGCCCCTGTTCCAGGAAGCCGGCGGTCAGCCAGCCCGACTTGACCAGCGAGGGCAGCATGAGGGTGTAGGCCCAGCACGCAAAACCCAGCAGCAGCCCCGCCAGCGCCCCGCGCTGCGTGCCGCCCTTCCAGTACATGCCGCCCAGCAGTGCGGGTGCAAACTGCGCCACCGCTGCGAAGCTGATGAGGCCGATGCTCACCAGCGCGTAGGCCTCGCCAGCCAGGTGAAAGTACAGATAGCCCAGCAGCAGGATGCCCAGGATGGCCAGGCGCCGGATGCGCAGCAGCACCGCGGTGAGGTCACCGCTGGCGCGCGCGCCAAAGCGCCGCATGCGCAGCAGCAGCGGCATCACCAGGTCGTTGCAGACCATGGTGGACACCGCGATGGCTTCGACGATCACCATGCCGGTGGCGGCCGAGAGTCCGCCCACGAAGGCGAACAGCGCCAGCGCGCCCTGCCCCTGCGACAACGGCAGCGAGAGAACAAAGGTCTCGGGGTCCATGCGCCCGGGGCCAAAGTGCAGCAGACCGCCCAGCGCGATGGGCAACACAAAGAGGTTGATCAGCAACAAGTACAGCGGAAACGCCCAGACCGCTCGGCGCAGGTGGTTCTCGTCCACGTTTTCCACCACCATCACCTGGAACTGACGCGGCAAAAAAATCACCGACAGCATGGCCAGCAAGGTCAGGCCCAACCACTGCGCGTAGGCAAACGGCTGACCCTGGCCAAACTGCATCAGGCGGCGCAGCTCCTCCACCGCGTGGGCCTGGTCAAACAGCGCCGCCGGGCTGGCAAAGAGGCCGAAGCAGACGAACAGACCCACCGCCATGAACGCCACCAGCTTGACCACCGACTCGAACGCAATCGCCGCCACCATGCCTTCGTGGCGCTCGGTGCTGTCCAGGTGGCGCGCGCCAAACACGATGGTGAAACCGGCGAGGGCCAGCGCCACGTACAGCGTGCTGTCGCTCCACCAGTCGGCACTCTGCACCGCCGGCATGCCCAGCGGGGAGGTGAGCACCGCGTACCCGCTGGCAATGGCCTTGAGCTGCAGCGCGATGTAGGGAACGATGCCCACCACCGTGATCAGCGTCACCAGCCCGGCCAGCAGCGGGCTCTTGCCGTAGCGGCTGGCAATGAAGTCGGCAATGGAGGTGATGCGGTAGGTCTTGGCGATGCGGATCATCTTGCGCACCACCATCCAGGCCAACAGCATGGCCAGCATGGGCCCGAGGTAGATCGGCAGGAACCACACGCCTGAGTTGGCTGCACGACCCACGCTGCCGAAGTAAGTCCACGCGGTGCAATACACCGCCATGGACAGCGCATACACCCAGGGGCTGGAGATCACCGAGCGGCCCTGCGCTGCACGCCGGTCACCCCAGTAGGCCACCGCGAACAGCAGCAGCAGATAGGCAAAGGAGACGCCGATGACCAGCGGGGCCGACAACATGATCAGTCGAGGGGTGACACGTTGCTGTGGTGCTCCACCACCCAGGCGAGCACGGCAATCAACAGGCCCCAGATCACAAACAGCGCCAGCGGGAACAGCGGCAGCCCCCAGACGCGGGCATCGTGGTCCCAGAGGGCCAGCAAAGGAAAGTTGAATAACGCCGCGGCGGCGAAGAACAGGGCCACCAGGCGTTGGGCGGCAAGGCCTTTGAACATGGTCGTCTCCTCCATCGTTCACCGCAGGACAACGCAGGCGGTGCGCGACTGGATTGTGCGCCCGGCGCCGGCCCCAGACCGACCGGGAAGACCATGAAAAAAACCATAAAAAAAGCGGCAGGGTTGCCCGCTGCCGCTGATGGATCAAACGCCGAAGCGCTGACCGGTCACTTCTGGCTGGCCGAGAGCAGTTGCCAGGTCTCCACCACCGAGTCCGGGTTCAGCGAGATCGAGCTGATGCCCTCGTCGCGAAGCCATTGCGCGAAGTCGGGGTGGTCGCTGGGGCCCTGGCCGCAGATGCCCACGTACTTGCCTTCGGCCAGGCAGGCGCTGATGGCCATCTTCAGCAACGCCTTCACGGCCGGGTCGCGCTCGTCGAAGTCGTGCGCGAGCAGCTCCAGGCCGGAATCGCGGTCCAGGCCCAGGGTGAGCTGGGTCAGGTCGTTGGAGCCGATGGAGAAGCCGTCGAAGTACTGCAGGAAGTCCTTGGCCAGCACCGCGTTGCTCGGGATCTCGCACATCATGATGACCTTGAGACCGTTGTCGCCGCGCTTGAGGCCCTTGTCGGCCATGAGCTCGGTCACGCGTTTGGCCTGCGCCAGCGTGCGCACGAAAGGCACCATCACCTGCACGTTGTCCAGGCCCATGTCTTCGCGCACGCGCTTGAGCGCTTCGCATTCCATCGCAAAGGCTTCGCGGAAGTCTTCGCTGATGTAGCGAGCCGCACCGCGGAAGCCCAGCATCGGGTTCTCTTCGTCGGGTTCGTAGCGCGAACCACCCACCAGCTTGCGGTATTCATTGCTCTTGAAGTCCGACAGGCGAACGATCACCGGCTTGGGCCAGAAGGCCGCTGCGATGGTGGCCACGCCTTCGGCGACCTTGTCGACGTAGAACGCGCGGGGCGATGCGTGGCCGCGGGCCACGGACTCCACCGCCTTCTTCAGGTCGGCGTCGACCGCGGGGTAGTCCAGGATCGCCTTGGGGTGCACGCCGATGTTGTTGTTGATGATGAATTCCAGGCGCGCCAGGCCCACCCCTCCGTTGGGGATCTGGCAGAAGTCAAAGGCCAGTTGCGGGTTGCCCACGTTCATCATGATCTTCACGTCCAGCGGGGGCATCTCGCCGCGCTGCACTTCGGTGATCTCGGTCTCCAGCAGGCCGTCGTAGATGTGGCCGGTGTCGCCCTCGGCACAGCTCACCGTGACCAGCGTGCCGTCTTTGAGGTGTTCGGTGGCGTCGCCACAGCCCACCACTGCCGGAATGCCCAGCTCGCGCGCGATGATGGCCGCGTGGCAGGTGCGACCGCCCCGGTTGGTCACGATCGCGCTGGCCCGTTTCATCACGGGCTCCCAGTTCGGGTCGGTCATGTCGGTCACCAGCACGTCGCCGGGCTGCACCTTGTCCATTTCGCTGATGTTGTGCACCAGCCGAACCGGGCCTGTGCCCACCTTCTGGCCGATGGCGCGGCCCGAGGCCAGCACCGTGCCCTTGCCCTTGAGCTTGTAGCGCACCTCGGTCTTGCCAGCGCTCTGGCTCTTGACCGTCTCGGGGCGGGCCTGCAGGATGTAGAGCTCGCCGTCGATGCCGTCCTTGCCCCACTCGATGTCCATCGGGCGGCCGTAGTGCTGCTCGATCACCATCGCGTAGCGCGCCAGCTGCTCCACGTCGGCATCGGTCAGGCTGTAGCGGTTGCGCAGTTCCACCGGCACGTCGGTGGTCTTCACCAGCTTGCCCTTGTGGACGCCGTCGCCCGACTTCTCGGCTCCGGAGGTGAAACCCATCTGGATCAGCTTGCTGCCCAGGTTGCGGCGGATCAGCGCGCGCTTGCCGGCCTTGAGCATGGGCTTGTGCACGTAAAACTCGTCGGGGTTCACGGCGCCCTGCACCACGGTCTCGCCCAGGCCGTAGCTGCTGGTGATGAAGACCACGTCTTCAAAACCGCTCTCGGTGTCGATGGTGAACATGACACCGGCGGCACCCAGGTCGGAACGCACCATGCGCTGCACGCCAGCGCTCAAGGCCACGTCGGCGTGGGCAAAGCCCTTGTGCACGCGGTAGCTGATGGCGCGGTCGTTGTACAGCGATGCGAACACCTCCTTCATCTTGTGCAGCACCTCCTCGATGCCGATCACGTTGAGGAAGGTTTCCTGCTGGCCGGCGAAGGATGCATCGGGCAGGTCTTCGGCCGTGGCCGAGGAGCGCACGGCAAACGAGGCCGTGTCGTTGCCGAGGGTGAGCGTCACAAACGCTTCGCGGATGGCCTTTTCCAGATCGGCCGGGAACGGCTGGTTTTCGACCATCGCGCGGATCTCGGCACCGGCCTGGGCCAGCGCGCGCACGTCCTCGGTGTCCAGCGCGTCCAGGCGGGCGTTGATGCGGTCGGTCAGGCCGTCGAATTTCAGGAACTCGCGGAAGGCATGTGCCGTGGTGGCGAAGCCGGTCGGCACTTTCACGCCGCTGGGCAGTTGCGAAATCATCTCGCCGAGGCTGGCGTTCTTGCCGCCGACCGACTCGACGTCGGTCATGCGCAGGTGCTCGAACGGCACGACCAGATCGGTCGCTCCAAACAGGTGGGACATGGGAAAACTCCTAAGGTTGAAAAACCGGGGGTTCCATGCGGGGGGCTGGTGACCTGTTGTTCTGTTGTGGGTCTGGCACCGGGCAGGGAGGCAAATGAGACGGCAGGGCCATTGATAATGGCCCCGACACAACACCCGGTATTGTAAGGACGCGCCCCATGCCCAACCGAACGGTCTTCTTCATCTCCGACGGCACCGGCATCACCGCCGAAACCTTTGGCAACGCTTTGCTGGCCCAGTTCGAGACCGAAGTGCGGCGCGTGCGCCTGCCGTTTCTGGACAGCGTGGACAAGGCGCACCAGGCGGTGCGCCAGATCAACCACACCGCCGAGATCGAGGGCAAGCGCCCGCTGGTCTTCACCACCGTGGTGAACATGGAGGTGCTGGCCGTCTTCCAGAACCACTGCAACGGCATGATGCTCGACATGTTCGGCACCTTCGTGGAACCCATGGAGCAGGAGCTGGGCATCAAGTCCAACCACCGCGTGGGGCGCTTTTCGGACGCCTCCAAGAGCAAGGCCTACAACGACCGCATCGAGGCGATCAACTTCTCGCTGGCGCACGACGACGGCCAGAGCCACAAGGACCTGCAGGGGTCGGACGTGATCCTGGTGGGGGTGAGCCGCAGCGGCAAGACACCGACCTCGCTCTACCTGGCCATGCAATACGGTCTGAAGGCGTCCAACTACCCGCTGATCCCCGAAGACTTCGAGCGCCGCAAGCTGCCCCCAGCCCTGGTGCCGCACCGCAAGAAGATCTTTGGACTGACGATTGCGCCGGAGCGCCTCAGCGAGATCCGCAACGAGCGCCGCCCCAACTCGCGCTACGCGAGCCTGGAGAACTGCCGCATGGAAGTGAGCGAGGCCGAAGGGATGATGCGGCGCGAGGGCATCCGGTGGTTGTCAACGACCACCAAGTCGATCGAGGAGATTGCGACGACGATCCTGCAGGAAATCCGGCCCGAACGCCTGGAGTACTGATCCGCCTCCTCCAGTGGCAGGCCACTGCGGGATTCACCGGCGCAAGCGTGAGACCAGTCTGGCGATGCCCAGAACCAGCACCAGGATGACCAGGTTCGAAACGAGCCCCGCCAAAATGGCCTGCGTGAGGCTGGCCGAACCACCCGGCATGGTGGTTGGCAGTATCACGGCGACAAACACCACGCCGCAGGCCAACGGCAGGACACGCCCGGTCACCGGCGCGGTTCTCAGCATGGTGACCACCAAGGCAATGATCAGGCCGATGCGGAACACGTCGGTCAATTGCGAGAACACGAGATCAGTCACGGGGCGTTTCCTAGGGGTTTGAACGGGCAGCCTGCCCGCCTCTTCATGCACCTTGCAAATCCGACGGCGAGATCACCATCGGATTTGCGAGAAGCAAGCCGACCATCTGCCCAATCGGGAGAAGGTCGGATCGCAAAAACAATCGGGCCAGGGTCCCCGGGAGGACCAAGGCCCGATCATCGGCTCGTCATTATCGAGCGGCTGAGTCGCCGGCGAAGATGTCCTTCTTGTGCGTGCCACCCGGCACGAAGATCGTGCCGATCACCACCGTCATGACGGCGATCACGATGGCGTACCACAGACCGGAGTAGATGTTCCCGGTCTGCGCTGAGATCGCAAACGCGGTGGCGGGCATCAGACCACCGAACCAGCCGTTGCCGATGTGATACGGCAGCGACAGACCGGAGTAGCGGATGCGGGTCGGGAACATTTCCACCAGCATGGCGGCAATGGGGCCGTAGACCATGGTCACCAGGATGACGAGATAAGTCAGGATGGCAACGATGGTGAGCTTCTGCGCCGAGAAGATGTCGAAGAAGTGATTGGCTTTGGCGATGGATGTGTTGTCGGCCGGCACCAGCGGATAACCCGCCTGCTTCAGCGCGGCATTCAGGCTGCCGTCGAAGGTGGCTTTCGCTTTCTTCAGCTCATCGCCGGTCAACTTGCTCGCGTCGTACGACACGATGGCGGTCTCACCCACCTTGACGGTGGCGACCGTGCCGGCCGCGCTCTCGATGGTCTCGTAGTTCACCGAGGTGCGGGCCAGTTGTGCCTTGGCAATGTCGCAAGACGACGTGAACTTCACCGTGCCGGTCGGGTTGAACTGGAACGAGCAGTCGGTCGGCGACACCGTCACCGTGACGGGCGTCTGGTGTGCCGTGTAGAGCGCCGGGTTGGCGGTCTTGGTCAGGGCCGTGAACACCGGCAGGAAGGTGAGCGCACCCAGCAGGCAGCCGGTCAGGATGATGGGCTTGCGGCCAATGCGGTCGGACAGCGCGCCGAAGACCAGGAAGCCACCCGTGCCCAGGATCAGCGACCAGGCGACCATGACGTTGGCGGTGAAGCTGTCGACCTTGATCACGTTCTGCATGAAGAACAGCGCATAGAACTGGCCGGTGTACCAAACGACGGCCTGACCAGCGACCAGACCCAGCAGCGCGAGCAGTGCGATCTTGCCGTTTTTCCAGTTGCCGAAGGCTTCGCTCAGCGGAGCCTTGGACGTGCGACCCTCTTCCTTCATTTTCTTGAAGGCCGGGCTCTCGTTCATCTGCAGTCGGATGTAGAGCGAGATGGCCAGCAGGAAGATCGAGCCAATGAACGGAATGCGCCAGCCCCAGGCGTTGAACGCCTTGACCATGGTCGGATTGCCGTCGGCCATCAGGACCGCCACGCCATCCTTCAGCAGAGGCACATCGGGGTAGGCACCGTTGACGTAGCCTTGAACCGACAGGATCACGATCAGCGACAGCAGCAGGCCCAGCGTTGCCGTGGTCTGGATGAAGGCGGTGAAGTAACCACGCTGGTTGGCGGGCGCGTGTTCGGCCACGTAGATGGCTGCACCACCGTACTCGCCGCCCAGGGCCAGACCTTGCGCCATGCGCAGCAGGATCAGGATGATGGGCGCCGCCGTGCCGATGGTTTCATAGTTGGGCAGGATGCCCACCAGGAAGGTCGAGACGCCCATGATGACGATGGTCATCAGGAAGGTGTACTTGCGACCGATCATGTCGCCCAGCATGCCGAACACCAGCGCGCCGAAGGGGCGCACGATGAAGCCGGCAGCGAAGGCCAGCAGCGCGAACACGTTGCGCGTGCTTTCAGGGAAAGCGGTGAAGAACTGGGCTCCGATGATGGCCGCCAGCGAGCCATACAAATAGAAGTCGTACCACTCGAAAATCGTGCCCGCGGAAGAGGCCATGATGACCTTCTTCTCTTCGCGGGTCATCGGACGGGATCGCTCCCGCACATTGTTCGCCATGTCAGCTGTTGCCATTGTTTTCGCTTGCTCCATGTAGGTCCGGCACAGTGGCCCGACGGTTCTCACCCGCAGTCGGCTGCGGATCAGTTTGTGACTCCGGCGGCGAGTGTGTTAACGGTTTCTTACTGAAAAATTGCAGGCATGACGCAACCGTTCAAATCTAGGGAAAGCCCCTAGGAGAAAGCGGCGAAGCTGACTCGAAGCTTTCAAAAGTAGAGCAAGCGGGCTGCTTGCGTACGGCACCAGACAGACACCTTGTCAGCATCACTTCAGATTCGGGTCAGTGCTTGGTAAGAGCCCGGGCGCACGCTGAGGGCTCCACTTCACAACCGAGGAGACCCCATGCAAGACGACATGGTCCAACGCATCCTGAGCCACCCGAAATACCAGGAGCTCAAGGCGAAACGATCCAGCTTCGGCTGGTGGCTGACCCTGGCGATGATGGTCGTGTACTACGGCTTCATCCTGCTGGTGGCCTTCAACAAGGCGTTCCTCTCGCAGCGGTTCGGTGACGGTGTGATGACGATCGGCATACCGATCGGCTTCGGCGTGATCGTGTTCACCATCGTCATCACGGCGATCTACGTGAAGCGCGCCAACACCGAGTTCGACGAACTCTCCAACGCAGTGGCACAGGCGGTGACGAAATGAAGCACCTCACGCCCACCCTGCGCCGCATCCTCACACTGCTGGCCCTCTTCGGGGTGTCGGCCGCTGTCTGGGCCGCTGGCGCCGACCTCGGTCAGTCCGAGAAGCAGGCCACCAACTGGACCGCCATCGGCATGTTCGGCGCCTTCGTGCTGTTCACGCTGTTCATCACCAAATGGGCCGCGGCCAAGACCAAGTCGGCCTCCGACTTCTACACCGCCGGTGGCGGCATCACCGGCTTTCAGAACGGCTTGGCGATCGCGGGCGACTACATGTCGGCCGCGTCTTTCCTCGGCATTTCGGCGGCGGTGATGGCCAGTGGCTTCGACGGTCTCATCTACTCCATCGGGTTCCTGGTGGGCTGGCCGGTCATCACCTTCCTGATGGCCGAGCGCCTGCGCAACCTGGGCAAGTTCACCTTCGCCGACGTGGCGGCTTTCCGCTTCGAGCAAACGCCCATCCGCATCTTCGCGGCTTCGGGCACGCTGGTGGTGGTGGCCTTCTACTTGATCGCGCAGATGGTGGGTGCGGGCCAGCTGATCAAACTGCTGTTCGGTCTGGAGTACTGGATCGCCGTGGTGATCGTGGGCGCGCTGATGATGGTCTACGTGCTGTTCGGCGGCATGACGGCCACCACCTGGGTGCAGATCATCAAGGCCTGCCTGTTGCTGGGTGGTGCCTCGTTCATGGCGCTGTCGGTGCTGTGGCACTTCGGCTTCAGCCCCGAGGCCATGTTCGCCGGCGCGGTGAAGATCAAGACCGACCTGGCCCTGAAGGACGGCAAGACCGCCGAGGTGGCGGCCTCGCTGGGCCAATCCATCATGGGGCCGGGCAACTTCGTCAAGGACCCGATCTCGGCCATCAGCTTCGGCATGGCGCTGATGTTCGGCACCGCCGGCCTGCCGCACATCCTCATGCGCTTCTTCACCGTGCCCAGCGCGAAGGAAGCGCGCAAGTCGGTGATGTGGGCCACCGGCTGGATCGGCTACTTCTACCTGCTGACCTTCATCATCGGTTTCGGTGCCATCACCTTCGTGCTGACCAACCCACAGTTCCTCGACGCCAAGGGCGCGCTGCTGGGTGGCAACAACATGGCGGCGGTGCACCTGTCCAACGCGGTGGGCGGCAACGTGTTCCTGGGCTTCATCTCGGCGGTGGCCTTTGCCACCATCCTCGCGGTGGTGGCCGGCCTCACGCTCTCGGGCGCCTCGGCCGTTTCGCACGACCTCTACGCCACCGTCATCAAAAAGGGCAAGGCCGACAGCGCGTCCGAGCTGCGCGTGTCCAAGATGACCACCATCGCGCTCGGCGTGGTGGCGGTGGTGCTGGGCATCGCATTCGAGAAGCAGAACATCGCCTTCATGGTCTCGCTGGCCTTTGCGATCGCGGCCTCGGCCAACTTCCCCGTGCTGTTCATGAGCGTGCTGTGGAAAGACTGCACGACCAAGGGCGCGGTGATCGGTGGCTTCCTCGGGCTGATCTCGTCGGTGGCGCTCACCGTCGTGTCGCCCTCGGTGTGGGAAGTGACGCTGGGCAACCCCAAAGGCTCGGCGCTGTTCCCCTACACCTCGCCCGCCCTCTTCTCCATGACCATCGGCTTCGTGGGCATCTGGCTCTTCTCCATCCTGGACAACAGCCGGCGCGCCAAGATCGACCGCGCGGGCTTCCTTGCGCAGCAGGTGCGCTCGGAAACCGGCATCGGCGCATCGGGTGCGTCGGGCCACTGAAGAGCACCGATTTCAACGGTTCGATGCACGCCTGGGGGGCCTGGATTCGCGATGCGGTCCAGGCCCCCTTTGTCCATGAGGGCGGTGTACACAGCAAGCACAAGGCTTAACCCAAAAGCTCCCACACCAGACATTCACTTACAACTTGTGAATTGCTTCATAAGCACAAAGCGCCCAGAATTTGTGACAGATTGCACAGTTCAAACAATTTGAAACAGCCAGCCGGGGGAGTTCAAATGGCAAGCCAAGCATCTGCCACCGCCGCAAAAAAGCCGCAGGCCCTGTCGCTTCACATCGGCATCAACGAGGTGAGCGCCGCCCACTACGAGGGCTGGACCGGACCGCTGGCGGCCTGTGAATTCGATGCCCACGACATGGCCGCCCTGGCCACATCACAGGGCATGAAAAGCACCCTGCTGATCACCAAAAAAGCCACGCGCGCCAACCTGCTGGCGGCGCTGCGCAAAGCGGCCAAATCACTTTCCACCGGTGACTTTTTCTTCATGAGTTTTTCCGGGCATGGTGGCCAGGTGCCCGACGTGAGCGGTGAAGAAAAAGACGACAAGCAGGACGAAACCTGGTGCCTGTTCGACGGCCAGCTGATCGACGACGAGCTCTACTACGAGCTCAGCCTGTTCAAGGCCGGTGTGCGCATCTTCGTGGTCTCGGACAGTTGTCACAGCGGTACGGTGGTGCGCGCCGGACGGCCACAGCCCGGCACACCGGCGCAGCGCCCGCGCATCATGCCGCCGGCCGTGGGCATGCGGGTCTACGCGGCGCACAAGGCCTTCTACGACCAGCTCCAGAACGACGTGGCCAGGCACGCCGGTGGGCGCGTGACCGATCCCGACACCGCGCTGGCCAATGTCACCGTGAGCAACCGCCTCACCGGCATCGTCAAGGCATTCAAGCCCGCGCTCATCCTCATCTCGGGGTGTCAGGACAACCAGTTCTCCATGGACGGCGACCACAACGGGGCCTTCACCGAACAACTGCTGCGCGTGTGGAACAACGGCGCCTTCACCGGCAGCTACGCGCGCCTGCACGCGCTGATCCGCGCCGGCCTGCCACCCACGCAGTCGCCCAACCTGTTCACGCTCGGGCCCGCGGCCACGTTTTTGAAGCAGACGCCGTTCAGCGTCTGAACCGGCGGCGCCCGGCTCGGCGCCTTGTTTGCATCGACACCCCCAGGGAGGGTTTCACATGCTCGGCATCCAGAACCACCGTCTCACCGGCCCCGATGTGAGCTTTCGCGCCACGCCCAACGTCGGCGGCGTCCTGCGACCGCAGTTCGTGGTCTTGCACTACACCGCCGGGCGCACGCTGGAGAGTTCGGTGGAGTCGCTCTGCACGAAGAAGCCCCAGGGCAACGCGTCGGCGCACATCGTGCTCGGCCGCGACGGACGCATCGTGCAGCTCGCGCCGTTCAACGCCGTGACCTGGCACGCCGGCGTGAGCCAGTGGAACGGCGTCGATGGCCTGAACCACCACGCCATCGGGATCGAGATGGACAACGCCGGCCTGCTGCACCGCGAAGGAGAACGTTGCGTGTCGTGGTTCGGCAAGACCTACCCCGACAACGAAGTGGTGATGGCCGAACACCGGCACGGTGGCGGCGTGCGGCCCTGGCACCACTTCACCGAAGTGCAGATCGAGCGCGCGTTGCAGCTGTGCGAGGTGCTGGTGGCGCATTACGGCCTGAAGGACGTGCTGGGACACGAAGACATCGCACGCGGACGCAAGGTGGACCCCGGCCCGGCGTTCCCGCTGGCTGCGGTGCGCAGCCGTGCGCTGGGCCGCGGGGCCGATGTGGCGGTGCGTCTGGTGGTCAACGCCGCCAGCCTGAACATCCGCAGCGGCCCGGCGGCCGAGTTTCCCAAGGTGGCGCCCGCACTCAAGCGCGGCGCCGAGCTGGTGCTGCTCGAACCACAAGACCGCTGGAGCCGCGTGGCGGTGGTCGGCGCGACCGATCTGGAGGGCTGGGTCTGCAACGACTTCGTGACGCGTCAGGCGTCCACGCGCTCCAGCGGCGGGGTGCTCTCGCGCTCGCAGCGCGCCGTGCCGGTGGCGGCCAAAACACCGGCCAAGGCACCCGCCCGAAAGCGCGCAGCGCCAGCCAAAAAAACCACGACCACCCGCGCGCGGCGTTGAAGCCCGGTGCGCGCATCTGATGCAGAAAGTGCCTCCATGACCACCGCGCCCACGCCCATCACCTTCATCGTTCGCGGCCAGTCGCAAGCGACGCCCGCGGCCACACGCGGCCGCGGGTCCGGGTCCACGGCAGGCTTTGGCGGGCGGGGCCAGACCCTGCAGCGTGTGCAGGTGGGCGCCACCCGTGGCAGCAGCGATGCGGTGCGGCTCACCGCGCGCCCTGGTCTCGACGCGGTGGTGCTTCACATCACCAACGGTCCCTCGCTCATGCTGCACCCCGAGACCGCGCGCGACCTGATGCTGGCGCAGTCGAACTCGCCGCGCAGCCGTGCAGGCGCCGCCGCCACCACGGACATCAACGTGCCGGCGCAACTGGGCTGGCCAGGTCTGGAGCAGGCGGGTGCGTCGCGCGGCACCTCGCGGGGGCGGCTGGGGGATGTGCTGCTGTCGGCCGTCGAGGTGGTCACGGGTCTGCTGCTGGAGCCGGTCTCGCGCATCACGGCCGCGAAGATCGCCGCGCGGGTGGACAACCAGGTCGAGGCGGGCTTGTACCCGCTGTCGGCGCAAAGCTTTGCCACGGTGCTCAAGGGCAACGGCCAGAGGATCCCCCGTCTGCCTGCGCCCACACCGGCCGATGCACCGTTGCTCGTGCTGCTGCACGGCACCTTCTCCGAGACACACGGCACCTTCGGCAAGCTGTGGCAGCACCACCCCAACAAGGTGCGCGAGCTGTTCACGCGTTTCGGGAACCGGGTCTATGGCTTCGACCATCCCACGCTCACGGCCAGCCCGATCGACAACGCGCTGCTGCTCGCGCGCTCGCTGCCCCGAGGCGCTCGACTGCACTTGCTCACCCATTCGCGCGGCGGCTTGGTGGCCGAGGTGCTGGCGCGGGTGTGTGCCCGGCCCGAGCTGGATGAAAAGTCGCTCACCCCGTTCAAGACACCCGAGCACCGCAACCAGCTCAAAGCGCTGCGCGAACTGGCCGCCGAACTCCAGGGGCGGGACATCAAGGTGGAGCGTGTGGTGCGTGTGGCCTGCCCGGCACGCGGCACCCTGCTGGCTTCCAAGCGGCTGGACGCCTACGTGTCGGTGCTCAAATGGTCGCTGGAGTTGGCCGCGATTCCGGTGGCGCCCACGCTGATCGACTTCATCGGGGAAGTGGCCAGCCAGCGCACCGACCCCGCCTTGATGCCGGGTCTGGAATGCATGATGCCGCAGAGCCCGCTGGTGCAGTGGCTGCACGCCGTCGAGGGGGCGGACGCCGGGCCGCTGCCGGGGCAGCTGCGGGTGGTGGCGGGCGACATCCAGGGCGACTCCATCACCTCGTGGGTCAAGACCCTGCTGGCCGACGCCTTTTACTGGACCGACAACGACCTGGTGGTGCAGACCCGGTCCATGTACGGCGGCACGCCGCGCGCACCCAGCGGCGGCCACGCGGCGGCCACCTTCGTGCTGGAGCGTGGCGGCAAAGTCTCCCACTTCAGCTACTTCAGCGAATCGCGCTCGACTGACGCCATCTGCAATGCGCTGGTGCAGGACACGCCTGCGGGCTTCCGGCCCATCGGACCGATGTCGTGGGCGGGCAGTTCCAGCGACGGCCTGCGCGGCATGCCCCGTGCGGGCAGCGCGGCATCCGCGTCCGAGCGCCCAGCCGTGATCCTGTTGCCCGGGATCCTCGGCAGCCACTTGGCGGTGGACGGCAAACGCATCTGGCTGAGCGCGCGCATCCTCGGTGGCCTGGGGCGTCTGGCCTATCCGGACAGCAGCGGAAAGGTGCTGCCCGACGGTGCCATCGGCAGCGTCTACGACGACCTCGCCGCCTTCCTGTCGGCCACGCACGAGGTGATCGAGTTTTCGTTCGACTGGCGGCGCCCGATCGAGGAAGAAGGCGCCCGCCTGGCCGATGTGATGGACCAGGCCCTGAGTGCGCGCGCCACCAGTGGCCAGCCGGTGCGGCTGCTGGCCCATTCCATGGGTGGCGTGGTCGCGCGCACCGTGCAGCTGGAGCGCCCCGATGTGTGGCAGCGCTGGCTGGAACGTCCGGGCTCACGCCTGCTGATGCTGGGCACGCCCAACGGCGGCTCGTTCGCGCCCATGCAGGTGCTCTCGGGCGACGACAGCATGGGCAATGCACTCGCCGCCTTCGGCCTGCCGTTCCAGGACCACAAGGCGCGCCGCCTCATGGCAGCCATGCCCGGCTTCATCCAGCTGCAGGCCGGCTTGCTGGACCCCTCGCTGGGCCTCTCAAACAGCGAACGGTGGCAGACCCTGGCCGACCAGGACATGAAAACACTGGAGGAGGCCAACGTCTGGCACGACCCGATCAGCCAGCAAACCGTGTACCGCTGGGGCGTTCCCCCGCAAGAGGTGCTGGACCGTGCCGTGGCCTTGCGCCGCCGGCTCGACCAGCAGCGCGACGCGGCACTGCCGGGCTTCAGCGACCGGCTGTTGATGGTGGTGGGCCACGCACGCTTCACACCGGCGGGCTTCGAGATGGACGGGCGCGAGGGCCTGGTCTACCTGGACCAGCCCGATGGCGGCGATGGCCGCGTCACGCTCGACAACGCCTTGCTGCCCGGCGTGCGCACCTGGAAGGTGGACTGCGAACACGGCGGCCTGCCCGATGCGGCTTCGGCCTTTGCCGGCTACCTTGATCTGCTGCAGCACGGCGACACGCAACGCCTGCCGGTGATGGCACAGACACCCGTGGCACGCAGCGGCAGCACCCTCACCGCCCTGGTGCGCAGCCGGCCGTCACGCCAGCGCAGCGCGGTCGTGCAGCCGCCCACCGGCCTGGGCGAACTGCTGGCGCAAGTGGCAGACGCCCCCATCCGCACCGAAGCACCGCAGGGCGCGCTGCGCATCAGCGTGCACAACGCCAACCTCAAATTCATCAGCTCGCCCTTGCTGGTGGGTCACTACTTTGCGTCCACCCTGAGCGGCACCGAAGCGGTGGTTGACCGGTTCATCGGGGGCGCCATGTCGGCATCGCTCACGGCGGGCCTGTACCCGGAAGCGCCGGGCACGCACCAGATCTTCGTCAACAACCGGCAGGACCCGGACAGCCCGCTGGCCCTGCCCCGCCCACCCCATGTGGTGGTGGCGGGCCTGGGTGCAGAAGGCAAGCTCAAGAGCGCGGCCATCACCCACACCGTGCGTCAGGCCACGCTGGCCTGGGCGCAGCGCGTGGCCGAAGCGCCGGGCGGCGGCGCCGCCCAGTTCGAGCTGGCGGCCACACTGATTGGCAGCGGGGGCAGCGGCATCAGCGTGAGCACCTCGGCGCAAGCGGTGGCGCAAGGCGTGCGCGAGGCCAACGAAAAACTCCTTGCCGGCCAGTGGCCGGTGGTGAGCCACCTGCGCCTGGTGGAGCTCTACCTTGACCGGGCCACCGACGCCTGGGGGGCGCTGACCTTGCTGTGCGCCGCCTCGCCCGACCACTTTGTGCTCTCCCCGTGCGTCATCTCGGGCGTGGGCGCACTGCGCAAGACGCTGGACAACGGCTACCGCGGCACCGCTTACGACTTCATCAGCGCCGTGACCCAGCTGGATGAGACCGGCGAGCCGAGCATCGTCTACACGCTGGACACCCAGCGGGCGCGCGCCGAGGTGCGTGCGCAGGCCACGCAGGCGAGGCTGGTGGGCGAGTTGGTGCGCCGTGCATCGAACGACGCCAACCGCGACCGGGAGATCGGACGCACGCTGTTCCAGTTGCTGGTCCCGGTGGAGATGGAGTCCAGCCTGAGCGGCACCAGCGAACTGCTGCTGGAGGTGGACGACGGCACCGCCGCCATTCCGTGGGAACTGCTGGATGCGCCGGACGATGGCCGGGGCGGCCCCGAGGCGCCCTGGGCCATCCGCAACAAGTTGCTGCGGCGCCTGCGCACGGTGGCCTTTCGCTCCCAGGTGAGCGACGCGCGCCTGGAAGACTGCGTGCTGGTGATCGGCGAGCCGCTGTGCGACCCGGCGTTGTACCCGCCGCTGCCGGCGGCGCGTGCCGAGGCTGAGGCGGTGGTGGAGGCCCTCAGCGGGCAGCTCGGACTGGACGCCTCCCGCGTGCATGCGCTGATCGCGCTTGACGACGGCCTGGGGCCCGATGCGGCCGCCGTGACCACCGCGCTGCTGCAGCGGCGCTACCGGATCGTGCACATTGCCGGCCATGGTGAGCCCGAACTGGAGCGTCCCGGCAAGCCCCCACTGATGCGCGGTGTGGTGCTGAGCGACAACACATTCCTCGGGCCCCGCGAGGTGCAGGCCATGCGGGTGGTGCCCGAGCTGGTGTTTCTCAACTGCTGCCATCTGGCCGCCGATCCCGACAAACTGCTCAAAGGGGGCTACGACCGTGCGCAGTTTGCCGCGGGCGTGGCCAAGCAGTTGATCCGCATCGGCGTGCGCTGCGTGGTGGCGGCGGGCTGGGCGGTGGAGGACGACGCGGCCAATGTGTTTGCCACGGAGTTTTACCGCGCCTTGCTCTCGGGCCAGCGTTTCATGGACGCGGTGCAGGCCGCCCGCGTGGCCGCCTACAACGCCAGCCCGCAGGGCAACACCTGGGCCGCTTACCAATGCTACGGGGACCCCGACTGGGTGTGGCAGCGCAACGAGGCCGACACGCGCCGCACACCCCCACCGTTGTCCAAGCTGTACGCCGGCATCGCCTCGCCGGTGGCGCTCGCGCTCGCCCTGGAAACCCTCGCGGTGCAAAGCACCACCCAGGGCGTGGCGCCCGAACCCCAACGCGAAAAAATCCGCTACCTGGAAGCCCGCTTCGACAACGAATGGGGCGGCATGGGCGCGGTGGCCGAAGCCTTTGGTGTGGCCTGGGCGGCGGCCCGCGACATCGAGCGCGCGCTGCACTGGTACCGCCGCGCGGTGGCGGCCAACGACGGCAGCGCCTCGGTGAAGGCCAATGAACAACTGGCGAATCTGGGTGCGCGCCAGGCCTGGGCCAGGGTGGAGGCAGCGGGGCGCAACGGGGCCAAGCCCGCCGCGCTCAAGGCGCTGGTGGACCAAGGCCGGACCGACATCCACCACGCCATTGCCATCCTCGACGCGCTGGTGACGCTCTCGCCCACCGTCGAGCGGGAGAGCCTGCTGGGCTCGACGTGGAAGCGCATGGCCCGACTCGAAGGCCGGGCGGGGCCCCCCGCTGCTGCGGCCAAGGCACACGCTGTGGATCGCATGGCCGAGCATTACCGGCGCGCCGAGGCCCTGGCCCTGCAGAGCGGGCTGGCCGATCTGTTTTACCCCGCGCTCAACCTGGTGGCCGCCGACTTGTTGGCACACGGGCCCGACCGCCATCGGTCCGGGGGCGCCGAGCGCAGGCAGCGTGTGCGCCAGGGCCTGGAGCGCAAGTTGCGCGAGGACCCGGACTTCTGGAGCGTGGTGGGACTGCCCGAACTCAGCGTGTACGAGTCCCTGGCCGACCACACACTGGCCACGCACCTGCCGACCATCCTCGGCAGCTTCGAAGACCTGTACCAACGCGCCGGCACCGGCTGGATGTGGGCCTCGGTGGCCGACCAGCTCGGCTTCGTGCTGGAGCACCTCGATGGTGTCACCAGCGCCGACCGGTCCGCGGCCAACGAATTGTTGGATGTGCTCAACCGCTACGCCGCCGAATGAACCGCATCTTCATCAGCTACCGGGCGTCCGACGGCAAAAAGGACGCCGACCGTCTGTGCGCCGACCTCAGCCGGCTCTACGGTGCCGACCAGGTGTTCTTCGACAAGCAGGACCTCAGGGGCGGACATTCGTGGCGCAGCGCCATCATGGCCGCGCTCGGCACGAAACCGGTGGTGCTGCTGCTGGTCACACCCGAGCTGCTGGGCATGGCACACCCCGAAGGCGGTCGGCGCATCGACCGCGATGACGACCCCATCCGCGGCGAGGTGCTGACCGCCCAGGCCCACGGTGCCACCATCGTTCCGCTGCTCACCGAAGGCGTTTCGATGCCGGCGACCGGTGACATTCCGCCGCCACTGCGGTTTTTGAAGGAAGCGCATGCGCTCAAGCTGCGCACCGAAGACTGGGCCGACGACCTGGCCAAGATCGTGGCCGACCTGGCCACGCACGGCATCCAGCCACTGGTGCCGCGCGACCCCGAGCGCCCGGAAAAGCGCACCTGGTTGCAGCGCATGCAGCGCGGCTTCATGTGGATCGGCGGCATCTTCGTCGGGCTCATCGTCATCGGTCTGCTGGTCCCCGAGGATGACGTGTCCGTCCCACCCTCACCGCCTCCGTCCGCGGCAGCCACACCCGCGCCGGCACCCGTTCACGCCGCGCGCGATGTCTCCGGCCTGTGGTGGTCCATCGACGAAGACAACCGACGCTTGCGGGTGCAGTTCACCGTGAACAACGGTGCGATCCAGCTGCAGACCGACGCATTTCCCATCGCCTGGTATCCGCGCTGGCAGGCCTATGCCCAGGGTGTTCGCGAGATGGGACTGATCGTCAACGAGGTGCGCTACGTGGGCCAGGGTGTGCTCACCGATGTGATGGGCACCCCGCGCATCGAGATGCCGGTGCAAGCCGTCACCGCCGACGGCCGTGGCCCGCTGGACACCGGCAGCCTGGTGCTCACCGCCAGCGTCGACGGCCGCGAACTCACCGGTCAGCTCTGGAGCAACGGCGAGCAGGCCGAGACGCCGGTGCGGCTGCTGCGACAACCCTGAAACCCCATGGAGACTTTCATGACCAAACTCGTTCACGTCTGCACCCAGCGCCTGCTGCCAGCCGAGCTCATGCAGTTCCAGCCTGTGGTGCGCAGCCGCGGCCGCACGCGCGCGATCATGCCGCTGGGCAAGCTCTGGATGAACGGCAGCACGCTGCGCGTTCGGTTCATCGGCGGCACCGCCGCACAGCAGGCCAAGGTGCGCGAGCAGGCACAGTGGTGGACGGTGCACGCCAACCTGAAGTTCGAGTTCAACAACGCCCCCGACGCCGAGATCCGCATCAGCTTCGACCCGGCCAAGGGCGCCTGGTCCTACGTGGGCACCGACAACCGCAGCATCCCGCAAGACCAGCCCACCATGAACCTGGGCTTCATGGACGGCGGCACGGTGGCGCACGAGTTCGGTCACGCCATCGGCCTGATGCACGAGCACCAGAACCCGGCGGGTGGCATCCAGTGGAACGAAGCGGCGGTGATCCGCGACCTCTCGGGCCCGCCCAACAACTGGAGCGAGGCCACCATCCGGCACAACGTGCTCGACAAGTACCGCGCCGACCAGATCAACGGCACCACCTTCGACCCCGACTCGGTGATGCTGTATTTCTTCCCGGGCAGCTGGGTCCAGAGCGGTGTGGGCACGCGCGCCAACGCGGCACTCTCGGCACTCGACAAGGCCTTCATCGGTGGCGCCAAGGCTTACCCCAAAGCCGCCCCCACCTTGGTGGACGCGAGAGAGATCCAGGTCGGCGCCACCCGGCGCACCTCGGCGTCCATCGGCAAGGCGGGCGAAGAAGACGTGTTCCAGTTCCAAGTGAAGAGCGCGGGCAGGCACATCATCGACACCCGTGGCCCCACCGACGTGGTGATGAAACTCTTCGGGCCCGACAGCCCCACCGCCGTGATCGCCGAAGACGACGACAGCGGCGTGGACACCAACGCGCTCATCCACGCCGACCTGATTCCGGGTCGTTACCACATCCAGGTGCGCCACTACAACAAAGCCAGCGGCATGGGGAACTACTCGGTGAAGGTGCGGCGCGCCTGAGCGAAAGCACCACCCATGAAAGACTTCTTCGTCAGCTACAACCGGGCCGACCGCGCCTGGGCCGAGTGGCTGGCGTGGCAGCTGGAGGCGGCAGGCTATGCCGTCGTGATCCAGGCCTGGGACTTTCGACAGGGCGGCAACTACGTGCTGGACATGCAACGCGCCATCGACAGCGCGCAGCGCACCCTGATTGTTCTCTCACCCGACTTCCTGGCCTCGCAGTACACCGCACCCGAATGGGCTGCGGCCTTTGCCCAGGACCCCACGGGCGCACAGGGCCGGCTGCTGCCGGTTCGCGTGCGCGAGTGCCAGCCCACCGGCCTGCTCGCCCAGATCGTCTACATCGACCTGGTGGGCATCAAAAACCGCGATGAGGCGCGCGAACGCCTGCTGGCCGGGGCCGCGAAGGGGCGCGTCAAGCCCGAGACCGAACCCGACATGCCCATGCTCGCACCTGGACATTCGGGTGCGGGTCCGGAGCCGGCTTGGCCCCCCTCGCTGACACTCGCGGCGCGCCTCGCTGCCAGCGTGTTCTGGCGCATGGCCCGGTTCTCTCTGGTGCTGCTCGCCGTTGCCTTCGTGGTGCTGGCACTGCTCGCCGAGGCCTTGCCGGCCTGGCGTTCCGAGAGCCCGGCCCGGCTCTACATGGCGGCACTGCTGTGGGGACTCGTGGTGGCGCTGGCGCTGGAGTGGCTGCTGCACCGACGGAGCCGCATGGCCACACCTCAGGGGAGTCGCACATGAACATCTCGCTCGCACGCCTGGGGCTCGCCGTGCTGCTGCTCGGTGCCGTGTCGGGCGTCTCAGCGGCGCCCGATCCAGCGGCCCTCGCGGCTTTGAAGGCCGCACAAGACCGGCTGACCCAACGGGAACAGCTCCACCGCCAGACCCAGGCCGCCGCCAACGCGGCCCGGCAGCTTGGGGTCTCCGTGCAGGCCACGCGCAACGCCTGGGAGGCCAGCCGCCAGGCGGGTGCCGCCGCACGCGATGCCGTGGCCGTCGCCACCGACTGCCTGGCCCAGGTGCCCAAGGCCATCGACGCGCAGACCCGGGCACTGGACGATGTCGTGGCGTCGCAGGCGCTGTCGACCCAGGCGGTGCAAGCTGTGGTCGCCGCCGATGGGCCGGCGTTGGAGCGGGCCGCGCGCGCTTCGGACGCCGCGTTCCAGCGGCGCGCCGCAGCCGAACAGGGCGCAGACGGCCAGCGGGAAGCCTTGCGCAGCCTTGTGCAGCGGTGCGCCAGCGCCACACGACAAGCCGATGTGCGGCTTGACCTGGCCTTCGAACAACAGCACAGCCTGACCCGTCGGGTCACCGAAGTGGCCGCTCAACAGCAGGAACTGGCGACCCGATGGACCGAAGCCGCTGCGGGGCACCGCGCCGCTGCGCGTGCAGGCTGGGTCGCCGCACCTCCGCCCGTCCTGACGCTGCCGGATGGCGACGTTGGCCGCTCGCTGGCGCGCGCCATGTCCCCCGCGCCGACCAGAGGACAGCGCGCCCATGACGCGGCGCTCCTGCCATTGCGGCAACCGCAAGCCGATCCGTTGCCACAGGCCCAAACACTGGCACGCCTGCTCGACGCGGCGGCGTACCTCGATCTCGTCAACGCTCCACCCGCCTGCTCCGACACAGCGGCTTGCGACGCCATGAGGGCCGAACGCCGCGAGCTCGCACCACGCATCGCGCTGGCGCAAGAGCAGCTGCGCGCAACACGCCTGGCCGCGTCATCAGCCGCTCGGGAGGTGGCCTCGCTCTCAGGGCCCTTGCAGGTGGAACTGCTTGTGCACCGCAGCGCCTTGGCCCTGGCCGACGCCGACCTCGCGCGTGTGCTGGACGATGCCGCCGCAGGCAGCCAGAGCGCCGACGCGGCACTGCGCATGCTGCAAGCCCGGGCTGCTGCCGCCCTGGCACAGGCCGAAGCCGATTGGGAGTCCGCCTGGCGGCAGGCCCATGGTCGCCCCCCTGAACCGCGTGTGAGCACCGTGCCCTTCAGCGCCAAGCTCAACATGCAGGCCATGCCCGCACCCGCCGCCACCATGAGCGCAGCGATCGACCTGCGCAGCCATGCTTACGAATGGTTCGAGGCCTGGAACACCGAGCGCAAGGGCTTTGGCGCTTACACCTACGTGCTGATGCGCAGTGCCAGCGACCTGGGCAACGCAGACGCCAGACGGCGTTTCTCAAAGCTGCTGGAGACGCTGCAAAAGTTGCCCCAGGCACATCTGGTGGACCCAGACCAGGCGCGCCACGTCAATCTGTTCTGCCTTCCCGGCGCGCGCGTCGAGGACTCCAGCGCCCTGCCCTATGCCAGCGACCTTGGCCAGCAACTCAAGTTGCGCGCCCAAAACGGCCTGCTCACCCGCAAGGAAGTGAGCCAGCGCCTGCTGGCCTCCCCCGGTCCGTTCCTGATCACCTTGCCCGGCCGGATGGCGGACGTGTCGTCCGGCTCACCGCTGCTGTTTGCCGACTTGTCCTCGTACCCGGACGATGCCATTGCCGACCTGGCCACGCATTACATGAACGGCCTGGTCAACGACTTTCCGAGCCAGCAATTGCTCTGGAAGCCGCCGGTGTTGCAGCGCGTGGCGCTGGTCATGATCCACCTCGCCACAGGCACAGGCGACATGGTGAGCACCCTCATGCCCACGGCACAGGCCGCGCCGCGCTGAGACGTCAGGCCGCGACGGCTTCTTCCACCTTGGCGGCCACCACCGGCTGGCGGATCAAATAGTCGAAGGCGCTGAGCGCGGCCTTGGAACCATCGCCCGCAGCGATGACGATCTGCTTGTAGGGCACGGTCGTGCAGTCACCCGCAGCAAACACGCCGGGCACGTTGGTGTGGCCTTTGGCATCGATCTCGATCTCGCCGTAGCGGCTCAGGTCCACGGTGCCTTTGAGCCATTCGGTGTTGGGCACCAGGCCGATCTGCACGAACACACCTTCCAGCGCCAGGTGCTTCACCTCGCCGCTCACGCGGTCCTTGAACGACATGCCGTTGACCTTGCCACCGGCACCCGTGATCTCGGTGGTCTGTGCGTTCACGTTGATGGTCACATTGGGCAGGCTTTTCAGCTTGCTCACCAACACCGCATCGGCCTTCAGCGCGTCGGCGAATTCAACCAGCGTCACGTGCTTCACGATGCCGGCCAGGTCGATCGCGGCTTCCACGCCGGAGTTGCCCCCGCCGATCACCGCCACGTCCTTGCCCTTGAAGAGCGGGCCATCGCAATGCGGGCAATACGCCACGCCCTTGTTCTTGTACTCAGTCTCGCCGGGCACGTTCACGTTGCGCCAGCGCGCACCGGTGGACAGGATCACGCTGCGGGCCTGCAGCACCGCGCCGTTGGCCATTTGCACCTGCACCAGACCGCCCGCTTCGGCGGCCGGGATGATCTTGTCGGCGCGCTGCAGGTTCATGATGTCCACGTCGTAGTGGCGCACCTGGGCTTCGAGCGCGGCGGCAAACTTCGGTCCGTCGGTCTCCAGCACGCTGATGTAGTTCTCGATCGCCATGGTGTCGTTGGTCTGTCCACCGAAACGCTCGGCGGCCACACCCACGCGGATGCCCTTGCGGGCGGCGTACACGGCAGCGGCAGCGCCGGCCGGGCCACCACCGACGATCAACACGTCGTAGGGGTCCTTGGCGTTGAGCTTCGCAGCCTCGCGCTCGTCGGACTTCACGTCCAGCTTGGCGACGATCTCTTCGAGCAACATGCGGCCCGAGCCGAACAGCTCACCGTTCAGAAACACCATCGGCACGGCCAGGATCTGGCGCTCTTCAACCTCGGCCTGGTACAGGCCGCCGTCGATGACCGTGGCTTTCACGGCGGGGTTGAGGATGGACATCAGCGTGAGTGCCTGCACCACGTCGGGGCAGTTGTGGCACGAGAGGCTCATGTACATCTCGAAGTTGAAGTCGCCTTCCAGACCCTTGATCTGATCGATCACTGCGGCTTCGACCTTGGGCGGATGGCCACCCGTCCACAGCAGCGCCAGCACCAGCGAGGTGAACTCGTGACCCAGCGGGATCGCTGCGAAGCGCACGCCGGTGGTTTCTCCGTCGCGAGCGATCACGAACGATGGCTTGCGCGCGTCGGTTCCGGTCTCGTCAAAGCTGACCAGATCCGAGAGTTCGGCAATCTCCAGCAGCAGCTCTTTCATCTCGGCCGCGCCGGCGCTGGCGTCCAGCGAAGCGATCAGGCGGATGGGGCGCTGCAGCTTGCCGAGGTAAGCCTGCAGTTGCGTCTTGAGGTTGGTCTCGAGCATGAAATTCTCCTGAACGGGGTTGAGGCATCAATGCCGCCGGTGGATGGGCCCAGAGGCCCATCGGTCTGCGGTACTAAGGACTGCGGCGACGATCAGATCTTGCCGACGAGGTCCAGCGAAGGCGTGATGGTCTTGGCGCCTTCGTTCCACTTGGCGGGGCAGACCTGGCCTGGGTTGTTGGCCACGAACTGGGCTGCCTTGAGCTTGCGCAGGGTTTCCTTGACGTCGCGGGCGATCGCGTTGTCGTGGATTTCGGCGGTCTTGATCACGCCTTCGGGATTGATGATGAAGGTGCCGCGCAGTGCCAGGCCTTCTTCTTCAATGTGCACGCCGAACGCGCGGGTCAGCGCGTGGGTTGGGTCACCGATCAGCGGGAACTTGGCCTTGCCCACGGCGGGGGAGGTCTCGTGCCACACCTTGTGTGCGAAGTGGGTGTCGGTGGTCACGATGTAGACCTCGGCGCCGACCTTCTGGAACTCAGCGTAGTTGTCGGCTGCGTCTTCCACTTCGGTGGGGCAGTTGAACGTGAACGCGGCCGGCATGAAGATCAGAACCGACCACTCGCCGCGCAGGCTGGCGTCGGAGACGGGCACGAACTTGCCGTTGTGGAAGGCTTGGGCCTGGAAAGGCTGGACGGTGGTGTTGATCAGGGACATGGTGTTTCCTTTGAAGTGAAGTTGCAGGGAATGGTGAGCGGGATGCTGTGGTTTTCAGCGACCACTGAACTATAGCTGATGGCTATCGATTTCCAGTATTGATAGTCTCTATCCGGTCAATAGTTGAAATGTAGCGCTTCGGCGATCTGGGATGGTCGCCTGCTTACATTTTAATGCGAATCGTTCTCGTTCGATATACAATCTGGACTTCCAGCCAGCCAGAACGCCTCCGCGTGCAGCCAGCCGAAAACCCTTCAGCTTGTTGCCACCATGTCCCAACGGAAAACCCGCCAGCACCACCTCCTGCCCGCCTCCCACCCTCGCGCGCCCACCACAGCCACCACCGCCATGCTGCCTTTGGGTGCGATGCTGCTGGCCGGCTCACTCAGCGCCCTGGCCCAAACCGCGCCGGCCGACACGCTGCCCACCGTGACCGTGCGCGAGCAGGCCGACGTGCCTCAAACCAAAAACAGCTTGCGCACCACCGCGAGCAGCATCGGCAAGGGCAACCAGGCGCTGCGCGACATACCGCAATCGGTGACGGTGATGACCGAGCGCCTGATCGACGACCGCAATCTCGACGATTTCCGCGAAGTGCTGCGCACCACCGCCGGCGTGACTTTCCAGGCCGGTGAAACAGGCGAAGAGGACGTGCGACTGCGCGGCTTTTCACTGGGGCAAGCCGGCGACATCTACACCGACGGCATCCGCGACGGCGCGCTTTATGAGCGCGACACCTTCAACAACGATCGCGTCGAAGTGCTCAAGGGCTCGGCCTCCATGCTGTTCGGCAAGGGCTCCACCGGCGGCGTGGTCAACCAGGTCAGCAAGCAGCCGTTTTTGCTGGACCAGCACGAGGTGACCACCACGCTGGGCACGGGCCGCGAAGCGCGCCTGACCGGCGACTTCAACTTCCATACAGGCGAAGACTCGGCCTTCCGCCTCAATGCCATGGTGCATGAGGAGAACCATTACGGTGCGAAGGTGAGCAAGCGCGGTGTCGCGCCCACCTACCGCTGGGGCATCGGTTCGCGCAACGAGTTCTCGGTCGGGCTGTACCACCTCGAATCCGAGGGCACGCCCAACTACAACCACCCCTGGTTCATCCAGAACGGTGTCATCCAGCCCACCTTGCCAGCGCGCAACTACTACGGTCTGGCCAGCGACCACCTCGACACGTCGGCCGACTACGTCACGCTCAGCCACACCCACCGCTTTGACCGCCAGAACTCGCTGACCACCCGCTTGCGCCACGGACGCTACGAACGCGACCTGCTGGCCAGCGTGATCCGCTTCGGCACCACCGGCGGCGCGCCCACCACCATCAACAACCTTGGCCCCAGCACCATCCTCACCCGTTCGCCCAAAGGGCGCATCGGCGTCAGCGACACCACGCAGATCCAGAGCGACTATGTGGGAACTTTCAATGGCCTGGGCAAAAGGCACGACCTGCTCGCCGGCGTGGACATCTACCAGGAAGACGCCAAACGCGCGAACAACTTCCCCGGCCCATCGAGCGGGCTGACCACCACCGTGGGCACACCCAACGACGGGGACTCGTTCGCCGATGCACGCGGCGCCGTGCCGTTCAACACCTTCGACGCCCGCAACATTGGCTTGTATGTGCAGGACACGGTGAGCCTGAACTCCAACGTCAAACTCATCGGCGGCCTGCGCTACGACAACTTCAACGCCACCTACGTCACCAGCACCGGCGTGGCCAACGATGTGTCGGCCAACTTGTGGAGCCCGCGCGTGGGCGCCACTTTCCAGCCCGACGACAACACCTCGTATTACGTCTCGTTCGGCACCTCGTTCAACACATCGGGCGACACCTACCAGTTCACGCCGGGCGCGCCCAACGCCAAGGACGCCAACACGCCGCCGGAGAAAAGCCGCAACCTGGAGATCGGCGGCAAGTTCGAGCTGTTCGAGAAGCGTGCCTCGCTGGGTGCGGCGATCTTCTATTCGGAAAAGTACAACGAACGCAACACCGACCCCGACACCGCCAGCACGCAGCAATTGCTCTCCGGCAAGCGCCACGCCGCTGGCGTGGAGATCAACCTGGCCGGTCGCATCACGCCGAAATGGGACGTCTTCTACAACCACACCTGGATCCCGAGCGCGAAGATCGACAAGAGCAATGTGGTGCTCAACCCCGCCGGCACCGGCGCGCAAGTGCAGGGCGACCGCCCTGGCCTCACGCCCAAGCACAGCGCGAGCCTGTGGACCACCTACCTGGTGATGCCCCAGCTGCGCCTGGGTGGTGGTCTGAACTACCGCAGCGAACAAAGCCCCCAAAACGCCCGGCACCTCGTGACCAAGAGCTTCGTGACGTTTGATGCCATGGCCGAGTACTCGATCACCGAAACCACCACGCTGAAACTCAACGTCACGAACCTGACCGACGAGCTGTATGCCGACTCGCTGTACAGCGGCTTCTACATGCCCGGTGCCGCGCGCACGGTGCAGCTGACGCTGAAGAAACTGTTCTGAGCCAAGGCTGCCCGCACCAACACACCATGATCCTGCACCTGAAAAACGTCCTCACCGACGAAGAACTCGCGACAGCCCGCTCGCTGCTGGCCGATCAGGCGGCATGGGTCGACGGTCGTCTCAGTGCGGGCGCCCAGGCCCAGACCCAGAAGAACAACGAACAGCTCGCCCAGGACAGCGAGGCCGCGCGTGCGCTGCAGGCGCTGGTGCTGGGCGCCGTCCAGCGCGACCCGCTGTTCTTTTCTGCGGCACTGCCGCGCAAGGTTTTCAACCCGCTGTTCAACCGCTACAGCGGCGCAACCAACACCTATGGCGCCCATGTTGATGGCGCCGTGCTGCACTCCAGAACCACCCAGCAATGGGTGCGCACCGACCTCTCTTGCACGCTCTTCCTGAGCGACCCGGCCAGCTACGACGGCGGTGAACTCGTCGTCAAGGACACCTTTGGCGACCAGCGCATCAAGCTGCCTGCGGGCGACATGGTGATCTACCCGGGCACCAGCGTGCACCGGGTCGATCCGGTCACCCGCGGCGCACGCATGGCCAGCTTTTTCTGGGTCGAGAGCATGGTGCGCAGCGACGAACAGCGCCGCCTGCTGTTCGACCTCGACATGAACCTGCTCGCGCTGCGCAAGCAACACGGTGAAACCCCCGAGACCACCGCGCTGACAGGGACCTACCACAACCTGTTGCGCCTGTGGGCCGTCACATGAAGCGCAGCGACCGTCCGGAGGCGCCCAACGCACTGCCCGATGGCGTGGTCAGCCTGGCCGACCACGAGCATCGCGCGCGCCTGGTGCTCAGCGACGCCGTGTGGGCGTACGTCAACGGCGGCGCGGCCGACGAGATCACGCTGCGCGCCAACGCCCGGGCCTGGCAAGGCATCGAACTGCTGCCCCGCGTGCTGCGCCCACTGGCCGGCGGGCACACCCGCGTGAACCTGCTGGGCCGCGAGCTCGCCCACCCCCTGCTGGTGGCGCCCATGGCGTACCAGCAACTCGCCCACCCCCATGGCGAACAAGCCACCGCACTGGCTGCAGCAGCGCTGGGCGCCGGTCTGGTGCTCAGCACACAAGCCAGCACCCTGCTTGAAGACGTGACCCGCTGCTATCTGCCCGACCCGGGCCGCGGACCACTGTGGTTCCAGCTCTACCTGCAACACGACCGCGGCTTCACCCGCGAGCTCGTGCAACGCACGGAGGCCGCCGGCTTCGAGGCGCTGGTGCTCACCGTGGACGCGCCACTCAACGGCGTGCGCGACCGCGAGCGACGTGCGGGCTTTCGCCTGCCCGCCGGCGTGTCTGCGGTCAACCTCGCGGGCCTGCGCGAGCCCGGCCGGGCCACCCCAACCGCAGGCGACAGCGCGGTGTTCGATCACCTCATGGCCCACGCCCCCACGTGGGACGACATCGCCTGGCTGCGCTCCATCACGCATCTGCCCGTGCTGCTCAAAGGCTTGGCGCACCCGCTCGACGCCAGGCAGGCGCTGACCTGTGGCGCGGCCGGCCTGATCGTCTCCAACCACGGCGGGCGCACGCTCGACACCATGCCCGCCACCGCCGTCCTGCTGCCGCGTGTGGTGCAGGCGGTGGCGGGTGATGCGCCGGTGCTGGTTGACGGCGGCATCCGCCGCGGCACCGACGTGCTCAAGGCCATGGCGCTGGGCGCCTCGGCCGTGCTGGTCGGCCGCCCGGTGTTGCACGGCTTGGCCAATGCCGGCGCCACCGGCGTGGCGCATGTGTTGCGACTGCTGCGCGACGAACTCGAAATCGCCATGGCGCTCACCGGCTGCCGCACCCTGGCCGATGCGCCCGGCGCGCTGTGGCCCAACGCCAACGGCAGCTGACCGCTCCTTTTTTTGTGAATTTATGCAAATACGAAGCATTCTCGTTTAGAATAGCAACTCGAAATGACGCACCCGCTCACAGCCTTGAAAGGACCCACCATGACCACCGGACTCGTTGCCCTGGGCACTGGCCTGTTCCTGATGTTGTGCGCGGTGTGGTGGATCTTTCGCGCCTGATGCACGCTACGACCACGCCGCTAAACTGATGAGCTCCTTCAGCGCCACCCTGGCGCCTCCCCCCTCTTCCATGCCCGACGCCGTGTCCCCCCAGCTGCAACGCCGTCTGGCCATCGTGCTGGCGGTGGTGGTTTTCCACGTTGGGGCTCTCTGGGCCCTGCAAAGCGGTCTGCTCAAACGCGCCGTGGAGCTGGTGATTCCGGTCCAGGTGCTGGCCGAATTCGTCGAACCGCCGCAGCCACAGATCGAGCCGCCACCACCGGCCCCGCCGGTGGCCACGCCCACACCGCCCAAGCCAAGGCCGCGGCCGGTGCCCCAACCCCTGCCGCAGCCGGTGGCCACGCCCACGCCCGAGCCGTCCCCGCTGGCCCCGGTGGTGGCACCGAGCCCTCCCGCGCCACCGGCCCCCGCCGAGCCGGTGGTGGCTGCAGCACCACCGTCACCACCCGCACCCCCGTCGCCACCCCGCATCGAACTGCCTTCGAGCAGCGCCGACTACCTCAACAACCCGCGTCCGCCCTACCCGCCGCTGTCCAAGCGCCTGGGCGAGCAAGGCAAGGTCGTGGTTCGCGTCTACATCGACGTGGACGGCACCGCCTCTCGCGCCGAGGTGCGTCAATCCAGTGGCTTCGAGCGTCTGGACCAGACGGCCTTGCAAACCGTGCTGCGCTGGCGCTATGTGCCCGGCAAACGCGCCGGTGTGCCCGAAGCCATGTGGTTCAACGTACCGATCAATTTCGTTTTGGAATAAACCCCGTCAGCAGGAGTCAGAAGCATCATGGAACCGCAATTCGCAAGCTCGGGCATCGCCCACGTCTGGACCCAGGGCGACTGGGTCACCCGCTCGGTGGCCATCGTGCTGCTGCTCATGTCGCTGGCCACCTGGATCATCATCTTGTGGAAAGCCCTGGACCAACGCGCCCAGCGCGCACAGGCCAAGGGTGTGGAAGGCTTCTGGCACAGCGCCGACTTCGCCGAAGGCCTCGACAAACTGGGCACACCCGAGGGCAATCCGTTTCGCGCGGTGGCGCTCGAAGGCCGCGAATCGACCCGCCACATCCTGCACAAGGACGGCCACAACGGTTCCCCGCCGCAGCGCCAGCTGCACGACAGCCTGGACGTGAGCGACTGGGTCGAGCGCTCGTTGCGCAAGAGCGTGGACGACTTCACCGCGCGCGCGCAGAGCGGCCTCTCGGTGCTGGCCTCGGTGGCCTCCACCGCGCCTTTTGTGGGCCTGTTCGGCACGGTCTGGGGCATCTACCACGCGCTGCTGAGCATCGGCGCGGCCGGCCAGGTCAGCATCGACCAGGTGGCGGGTCCGATCGGCGAGGCGCTGATCATGACGGCGCTGGGCCTGCTGGTGGCCATTCCCGCGGTGCTGGGCTACAACGCCCTGGTGCGCGGCAACAAGGGCGTCAACCACCAGCTCAACCGCTTCGCACACGACCTGCACGCCTACTTCGTCACCGGCGCCCGCGTCACCGCGGGTGGTGACGGCAAGGTGTTGCCGATGAAGAAAGCCTGAGAAGGAACCCCACCATGGCCATCGGAACGCAACAGGACAACGACGACATGATGAGCGAGATCAACATGATCCCGTTCATCGACGTGATGCTGGTGCTGCTGATCATCTTCATCATCACGGTGCCGGTGATCAAGCACGCGGTCAACATCGAGTTGCCGCAGGCCAGCATGGAGAAGGTGCTGGACAAACCGGAGAACATCCGCCTGTCGGTGGACGCCGATGGCGCCTATTTCTGGAACGACCAGCGCGTGGACGACGCCGACTTTGCAACCCGCCTCACGGCAGCCGCCGCACAGGAGCCGCAACCCGAGCTGCACATTCGCGGCGACAAGGCCGTGCGCTACGAGCGCGTGGCGCAGGCCATGGCCACAGCGCAGCGCAGCGGCGTGCGCAAGATCGGGTTCATCACCGAACCCGCACCATGAACACCCAGCCCCTGCCGAATCCGAGCCACGAACCGGCCAACGGAGCGCCTGAACACGCGCCCAGGGAAGGCGCGGCTCCAGCCCTCACCAGCGACTCGCTCCTGCAAGGCCAGAAGGCGGTGACGATCAGCCACAACGGCTCGCTCTACCGCCTGCAAACCACGCGCCAGGGCAAGCTGATCCTGACCAAATAGTTTCTTGAATCGTGGGGCGACTTCGGGGAATTCATCATTCCCGAGCGTCGTTTTTGACCAGCCAAGGGGCATTGCGCCCGGTTAGCCAGGTCTTTTTTCCCGCCCTGCTCAGAGTCCGATGGCGGCGATGCCGGCGCGCGCGATCTGCGCATCTTCGGTCGATTTCACGCCGCTCACACCCACCGCGCCCAGGCACTGGCCGTCTTTCATGATCGGCACGCCGCCCTCCAGCATGCCGGAGAGGAACGGCGCGCTCAGGAAAGACGTGCGACCCTGGTTGATCACGTCCTCATAGACCTTGCTCTCGCGCCGGCCCATGGCCGCCGTGTGGGCCTTGGCCGGGGCAATGTGCGCCGAGATGGCGGCCGCGCCGTCCAGGCGCTGCAGGCCCAGCAGGTGGCCACCGTCGTCCACGATGGCGATCGTGACGGCCCAGTTGTTTTTCAGCGCTTCGGCTTCAGCGGCGGCGGCGATCAACTTGACGTCGGCGCTGTCCAGCATGGGTTTGTTTTTCATGAACTTAAGTCCTGTTGGGGTGTCTGAGAAATGTCGCAGGCTCGGATTGTGAGTGCCCGCGTGTGCAGGAAGGACGATACCGCGACCATTGAGGGTCATGGGGTCACAAGTGACCTTACCAAAAATGCGGTTTCCGCCCCCCTGTCCCGCTGGAAATTCACCGCCCTAGAATGCAACTCCACCGGTTGGGTCTCATTCCGAGGCTCAGACACCGGCCCCCGTGTCAGATGATGAAGGAGATCACCACCATGACCAACCAAGTCCACACCAGCGGCCGCTTCGGCACCGCGGTATCGAGCGACGCGCAGCGCAACAAAGTCCTGCGCAACACCTACTGGCTGCTGGCCTTGTCCATGCTGCCGACCGTGCTGGGCGCCTGGGTGGGCGTGGCAACGGGCATCACGGCTGGTCTCACCGGATTCGTGGGTCTCATCGTGTTCCTGGGCGGCGCCTTCGGCTTCATGTACGCCATCGAAAAGACCAAGAACTCGGCCGCCGGCGTACCGGTGCTGTTGGCATTTACCTTCTTCATGGGACTGATGCTGTCGCGTTTGGTCGCCAACGTGCTGGGTTTCTCCAACGGTGCAAGCCTGATCATGACCGCGTTCGGCGGTACCGCAGCCATCTTCTTCGGCATGGCGACACTCTCGTCGGTGATCAAGCGCGACCTGGGCAACATGGGCAAATTTCTGTTCATCGGCGTGATCATGCTGCTGGTGGCCGGCATCGCCAACGTGTTCATCCAGTCGAGCGCGCTGATGATCACGCTGTCCGTGGTCGCCATCGGTATCTTCTCGGCCTTCATCCTGTACGACCTCAAGCGCGTGCAGGACGGTGAAGAAACCAACTACATCACCGCCACCCTGGGCGTGTACCTGAGCCTTTTCAACGTTTTTCAAAGCCTGCTGGCCCTGCTGGGCATTTTTGGCGGCGACCGCGAATAAGCGCCTCGTGACCCCAGAAAAAAGGACCTTCGGGTCCTTTTTTCATGCCGGCGTTTTTCCCTGGCCAATCAGGTGTCAAGTTCCAGATTCAAAAGCCGAAACATCAGGGAACCCACACCGACGACCATGCGCCACACTGCCCTCTCCGCCTGCCTTCTTGGTGCCGCCAGCCTGCTGGCGGGTTGTGACGCGCTCGGCATCGAAAGCGCCGCCGATGTGGCCGCAAAAAAGGAAGCCGAAGGCAAGGCCATCGGGAGCGCCTGCCGCCACGCGGTGCGCAGCATCGAAGACTGTTTCGGCGGCTACCCTCGTGCGGGCAAGGCCGCTGTTTTCGCCGGCTGGAAAGAGATGGACGAATACATGCGCGAGAACGCCATCGTCGGCATGCCGGCCGAGCCTGCACCGGCTGGGGATGCGCCCGCCGCGGATCCGAAAGCCCCCGACGGCGGCAAACCGGCGAGTGCCTCGCGCAACTCCTGATGCGCTGCCCCGCCCGGTTCACTCGGGCGCGGCGTCCTCGCCCGGGATACGCGACGGGTCCAGCTCAAAGACCGCCATGCTCTCGACGTGCGCCGTGTGCGCAAACATGTTGACCACACCGGCGGCCACGCAGCGGTAGCCCGCCTGGTGCACCAGCAGCCCTGCGTCGCGCGCCAGCGTGGCCGGGTTGCAGCTCACGTAAACAATGCGCTGCGGCGGTGCCCAGCCACCACGCTGCGCCGGGTTCTGGTGCAGATCGGCCAGGGCCTTGGCCAGCGCAAACGCACCTTCGCGCGGCGGGTCCACCAGCCACTTCTGCGCTGTGCCGTCGGAGACCAGCAGGCCCGGCGTCATCTCGAACAGGTTGCGTGCGGCAAACGCCGTCGGCGCCAATGGGCTGCCCCGGCCAGCCTGGTTGAGCTTGAGGTTGTCGCGCGACCGTGCCACCAGCGTCTCGCTGCCTTCGATGCCCAGCACCTCGCCGGCCGTGGTGGCAATCGGCAGGGTGAAGTTGCCCAGGCCACAAAACCAGTCGATCACGCGTTCGTTCTTCTTCGCATCCAGCAGGCGCAACGCGCGCGTGACCAACACCCGGTTGATCGCGGGATTGACCTGGGTGAAGTCGGTGGGTTTGAACGGCATGGTGATGCCGAACTCGGGCAAGGCGTAGGACAGCTGCGGGCCATCGGTGTCCAGCAATTTGACCGTGTCCGGACCCTTGGCCTGCAACCACCACTGCACCCCGTGATGCTGCGCAAACGCACGCAGGCGGCTGATGTCGTCCTCGCTCAGCGGCTCCAGGTGGCGCAGCACCATCGCCGTCACCTCGTCGCCGCAAGCCAGCTCGATCTGCGGGCAAGTTTCGCGCGCGTCCATGCCGAAGATCAGTTCGCGCAGCGGCATGAGCATCTCGCTCACGTGCGGCGGCAGCACCGGGCAGACCCGCATGTCGGCCACATAGCGGCTCTTGCGCTCGTGAAAGCCGATGAGCACCTCGCCCTTTTTGTGCACATGGCGCACCGACAGGCGGGCACGGAAGCGGTAGCCCCAGGCCGGCCCCTCGATCGGGCGCAGCATCATCTCGGCCCGCACCTTGCCCAGGTGCCAGAGGTTGTCTTCCAGCACGCGCTGCTTCACAGCCACCTGGGCCGATTCGTGCAGGTGTTGCATCTTGCAGCCGCCACAGGCACCGGCGTGCAGGCCGAAATGCGGACAGCCCGGGCGCACGCGCTGCGAGGACTCGTGGTGCACCGCCGTCACCACACCCGCTTCCCAGTTGTTCTTTTTGCGGTGCACGTTGACGCTGACCTGTTCGAACGGCAGGGCGCCTTCGATGAAGACCACCTTGCCGTCGGGCTTGCGGGCGATGCCCTGGGCATCGATGTCCAGCGATTCGACCGCGAGCCAGCCGTCGGGCAAGGGGCTCTCGGGTGCGTCGTGGGCCGCGGCGTTGGCGGTGGTGAGGAGGCTGTTTACGTGAAGGGTGGCGGCTGTCGTCATGCCCCGATTGTCTCAGGCCCAGGCAGCCAGATATTCGTTCCAGTGCGATTCGTTCGGCGCGAGATGGCCCAGCGCCTCCTTGACCATGGCGATCTCCTGTTCGTACTCGGCCTCGGTCAGGCCACCGCGCATCTTCTGGAAGCGGCAGTACACGAGGTAGGTGTTCATCACATCGGTCTCACAGTAGCGCCGGATGTCCTCGGTCTGCCCGGCGAGGTACTGCGCATACACCTGCGAGCCGTCCATGCCCAGCTTGCCCGGGAAGCCACAGAGCTTGGCCATGGCGTCGAGTGGTGCGTTGTTCTTGGGCGAGTACATGGCCAGCAGGTCCATCAGGTCCAGGTGGCGCATGTGGTACCGGCTGATGTAGTTGTTCCACTTGAACTCGCGGTCGTCTTCGCCGAGATCCCAGTACTTGCCGGCCTCCACACCGTGACGCAAGCCGCGGTAGTGCAGCACGGGCAAATCGAAGCCGCTGCCGTTCCAGCTCACCAGCTGCGGCGTGTGCTTTTCCACCGCGTGAAAGAAGGTCTGCACCACCTTGCCTTCACTCTGGCCATCGCGGTCCACAAAGGAGTGGATGCGCAGGCCCTCGGCATTGCGGAACACGCAGCTGATGACCAGGACACGCTGCAGGTGCAGCGGCATGAAGTCGCTCTGGCCTTTCTCCTTGCGTTCGGCCAGCCAGGCTGCGTAGACCTGCTCGTCGGTGTGGTCGGCGGGCGCGCCACGCAGGGCGCGCAGGCCATCGATGTCGGGAATGGACTCGATGTCGAAGACGAGCACCGGCCAGGCCATGGCGGCCCCGGCTCAGCGCTTGGGCAGATAGCCGATCGGGTCGACCGGTTTGCCCATGCGGCGCACCTCGAAGTGCAGCTTCACGCGGTCGGTGTCGCTGCTGCCCATCTCGGCGATCTTCTGACCCTGGCGCACGGCCTGGTCTTCGCGCACCAGCAAGGCCTGGTTGTGGGCGTAAGCCGTGAGGTAGGTGTTGTTGTGCTTGAGGATGATGAGATTGCCGTAGCCGCGCAGGCCGGCGCCCGCGTACACCACACGGCCATCGGCAGCGGCCACCACGGCGTCGCCGATCTTGCCGGCGATCGACACGCCCTTGTTGGTGGCCTCATCGAACGAGGACACGATCGTGCCCTGCGCTGGCCAGATGAACTGGAGTTCGTCGGCGCCCGCCGATGCGGGCGCAGGCGCGGGCGCGGGCGGGATGGGTGCCGCGGCGGGTGCGGCCGGTGCGGTGTCGGTGAGGGGGCGCGAGACCACGCCCGCCGGGGTCACGGGAGTGCTGGCCACCACCGGCGCGGGTTGCGCCACCGGTGCGGGCGGCTGCACGCGCAGCACCTGCCCCACCTCGATCGCGTTGGGGTTGGTCAGGCTGTTCCAGTTCTGGATGTCGCGCCAGTTCTGGCCGTTGTCCAGAGCGATGCGAAAGAGCGTGTCGCCCGGTTTCACTGTGTAGAAGCCGGGCTTGCCGGCGTTCTCGGCGCCGGGCAGCACGGTGGCGATCGCAGGGCGGACCAGGCCGCGGTCTTCAACGGGAGCGGGCCCCGACACGCGGCGGGTGGAGCATCCCGCCGTGACCAGCAGAGCCGCCAGCACGGCCACGACCGCAGCACCTCGCCACGCGGAGCGGGACGACGCCTGCGGCAGGCCGCCGGCCTGAGGAAAACGCATGTACATGAAAACTCCCAACCATTGCCGACACACGACCTGGATCGTGCGCCGATTAAAAAAACGTTCCCGCTGCACTGGGCAGCGGGACTCTCATGCGATGCCTGATTTTAGAGGCACAAAAAACACGGCCTCCAGCTCGGTGCGGACCACTCCGGTGGCGGTTTTGTCCACCACCACGAGGTTCTGCTTGCCCGCTGCGGTGACCGCAGGTGCCACCAGACGTCCCCCCACAGCCAACTGATCGATCCAGGCCTGGGGGATGTCGTTGCCTCCAGCGGCAGCGATGATGGCGGCATAAGGAGCACCTTTGGCGTACCCGAGCATGCCGTCGCCGAACAGCAAGTGCAGATTGGAGATGCGAAAGGCGCGAAGGTTCTCGCGCGCCTTGTCGTGCAGGCCGCGCAAGCGCTCGATGCTGTAGACCTCGCGTGCCACCTGGGCCAGCACCGCGGCTTGGTAGCCGCAGCCGGTGCCGATCTCCAGCACGCGCCCGAGCTTGCCGGTGTGGCTGGCGCAGAGCAGCTCGATCATGCGCGCCACCACGCCGGGCTTGGAGATGGTCTGGCCCAGGCCGATCGGCAGGCTGGTGTCTTCGTACGCCTGGTTCACCAGCGCGGAGTCCACGAACCGGTGCCGCTCCACCGCCTGCAAGGCCGCAAGCACGCCGGTGTGGCTCACGCCCTGCGCCTGGATCTTGCGCACCATGGCCGCGCGCACGGCCGACGAGTCCATGCCCACGCCGCTGGCCGCCACGGTCCGCACGGGCGCCGCGGTTTTGATCGCCGGTCGCGGTCCCGGTTGGACCGCAGACAGCGCGGGTTGGGACACGCGCGCCACCGTCTGGCGTAACGCGGGCGGCGGGCTCGAAACCGGCAGCCGCGCCGGGAACGTGGGGCGGGCCTTGCCGCCGTCTTTCAAGAGCCTGCTCCCCCGGCGACAAGGGCCTCGGGCGGCGCCGACAGGCTGGCGGCGGTCGGTGCCCAATAGGCCAGGCGTTCGTGGTCGGTGAGGTCCACCTTCAGCGGTGTGATGGTGGCGTAGCCCTGCACGGCGGCATGGAAATCGGTGCCATCGGCGTCGTCCTTGGCCTTGCCGGCGCTGCCGATCCAGTACATGGTGTCGCCGCGGGGGTTGGTTTGCGAGATCACCTGCTCGGCGGCGTGGCGACGACCCAGGCGCGCGACCTTGAAGCCCTTGATGTCGGCGATGGGCCGGTTCGGGATGTTCACGTTGAGCAGCCAGGGGTCGGCGGGCGATCCGCTTTTCAAGGACGGCAACAACTGCGACACCAGGCGCGCGGCCACCTGGCCCGCATCTTCGAGGTGCCCCCAGCCCTTTTCGGTCTGCGAGAACGCAATGGCCGGGATGCCGAAGAGGTAGCCCTCCATGGCCGCACCCACGGTGCCGGAGTAAATGGTGTCGTCGCCCATGTTGGCGCCGTTGTTGATGCCCGAGACCACCAGGTCGGGCCGGTAGCCCAGCAGTCCGGTGAGGGCGATGTGCACACAGTCGGCCGGTGTGCCGTTGACGTAGCGAAAGCCGTTGTGCGCGGTGTGCACGTACAGCGGGGAGTGCAGGGTCAGCGCATTGGATTTGGCGCTGTTGTTGTGCTCGGGCGCCACCACCTCCACCTCAGCCAGCCCCTTGAGGGCTTCGTACAGCGCCACGAGACCGGGCGCCTGGTAACCATCGTCGTTGGAGATGAGAATTTTCATCGCCCGATTTTAGGTGGCTTCTCTTTGGTCACGCTTGAGACAGACAACGGGCTTACCCGCTGCAACGGGGGGCGCCGCCCTGCCTATCATGACCCGATTCATCCCAACAACCGAGGAGACGGCATGCACGCCTGGCTTTGTGAAAACCCCGTGGGCGTTGACGCCCTGACCTGGAAAGAACTGCCCACGCCCGAGCCCAAGGCCGGCGAGGTGCTGATCGAGATTCAGGCCGCGAGCCTGAACTTTCCCGACCTGCTGATCGTGCAGAACAAGTACCAGATGAAGCCCCCCCTGCCCTTTGTGCCGGGTTCCGAATACGCGGGCGTGGTGCGCGCGGTGGGTGACGGCGTGAAGCACCTGCAGGTGGGCCAGAGCGTGGCGTGCCTCAGCGGCACCGGCGGCTTCGGCACGCACACGATCGCTCCCGCCGCGCTGTGCATGCCGCTGCCGGCCGGGTTCCCGGCGGTGGATGCGGCAGCCTTCATCATGATCTACGCCACCTCCTGGCACGCGCTCATGGACCGTGCGGCGCTCAAGCCGGGCGAGACCGTTCTGATCCTCGGCGCGGCCGGCGGCGTGGGCACGGCGGCGATCCAGATCGCCAAGGCGGCCGGTGCGCGCGTGATCGCCGCCGCCTCCAGCGACGAGAAATGCGAACTCTGCAAACAGCTCGGCGCCGACGCCACCATCAACTACAGCGTGCACACACCCAAGGAGGGCTTGCGCGACGCGATCAAACAACTCACCGACGGCAAGGGCCCGGACGTGATCTACGACCCGGTGGGCGGTGACTTCGCCGAGCCCGCGTTCCGCTCCATCGCCTGGCGCGGGCGTTACCTCGTGGTGGGTTTTGCCAGCGGCCCCATTCCGGCGCTGCCGCTGAACCTCACCCTGCTCAAGGGCGCAAGCATCGTGGGCGTGTTCTGGGGCGACTTCGCGCGCCGCGAGCCCAAGGCCAACGCGGAGATGATGCAGGCCCTGGCCGTGATGTACGCCCAGGGCCAGGTGAAACCGGTGATCGATCAGACCCTGCCCATGAGCGAGTTGCACAAGGCTTACGCCATCATGGGATCACGCTCGGTCAAGGGTAAGCTCGTGATGGTCAATTGAACCCCACCGGAGCCATGTGAACGCAAACCCGCCCACCGGCCGACCCGCCCACCCCAAGTACCTGGGCCGGTACGAGCTGCGCCAGGTGCTGGGCAAGGGCTTGCATGCCACGGTCTGGCTGGCGCACGACCCGCGGCTGGACCGGCTGGTTGCCATCAAGGTGATGCAGGCGGTGCGTCCGGGCGCCAGTGCCGCCATGGAGCCCTGGTTGCGCGAAGCGCGCCATGTGGCCCGGCTCTCGCACCCCCACATTGCCACCCTGTTTGAAGCCGATGTGATCGACGGCCAACCCTCGCTGGTGTTCGAGTACGTGGCGGGCCAGACGCTGGCGGGGCACCTGCTTCAGAACGGCGCGATGCCCGCCGCGGATGCCGTGGCCCTGATGCTGAAAGTGCTGGATGCGCTCCAGGTGGCGCACGCCGCCGGACTGGTGCACCGCGACCTCAAGCCCTCGAACATTCTGCTCGATCGCCAACTGGGCCCCAAGGTGACCGACTTCGGCATCGCCGCGCCCATGGGCACATCCGACACCAGCACGGTGCAAGGCACGCCGGGCTACCTGTCCCCCGAGGCCGCCACCGGACAAGCCGCCACGGCCACCAGCGACGTGTTCAGCGCCGCGCTCGTGCTCGCCGAGATGCTGTTCGGCCAACCGCTGGTCGATGGGCGCGACACCTACCGTGCCATCTACCGGGTCACCCACGAAGACCTCGCACTCCCGCCCGGCAGCGTTCACGACGTTGACGATGCGTTGCGCACGCTGCTGATGCGCGCCCTCGCACGTGATGCACGGCGCCGCATCGCCAGCGCAGAAGCCTTCGCGCAAGCGCTGCGCGACTGGCAAGGGCAACAGCAGGAGAACAGCCACACCTCAGAGCCCCAGGGCAGCCACGCCACGCTGGGCTTTCTGCTGCGGCGCATGCGCCACAAGAGCGATTTCCCCGCCATGTCCGAATCCATCGGGCGCGTGCAGAGCATGGCCTCCTCGGAAAACGAGAGCCTGAACGCGCTGACCAGCGAAATCCTCAAGGACGTGGCGCTGACCAACAAACTGCTGCGCCTGGTGAACACGCCACAGTTCGCGCACGCCGGCGGCGGCGGCATCAGCACGGTGTCGCGCGCGGTGAGCCTCATCGGCTTCGTGGGCATCCGCAACATCGCCATGAGCCTGGTCCTGCTCGAGCACATGCAGAACAAGGCGCACGCCCACCTGCTCCAGGTCGAGTTCCTTCGCGCGCTGCTGGCCGGCTCGCTGGCCAGCGATCTGTGCGCCCTCTCGCGCGAAGGCGAGGAGGTGTTCATCGGCTCGCTGTTTCAAAACCTGGGCCGCCTGCTCACCGAGTTTTACTTTCCCGAAGAGGCGCAGGAGATGCGCAAAGGCGTGGCGGCCGGCAAGAGCGAAGACGTGGCGGCCCTGGGCGTGCTGGGCATGACCTGCGAAGACCTGGGCCTGGGTGTGGCCCGCGTGTGGGACCTCCCCGCCAGCATTCAGCGGCTGATGCGAAGGCCCGCAGGCAACCCACCATCGCGCCCGCCTGCCGACGCCGAAGAGCGCCTGCGCTGGCTGTGCCTGGCGTCCAACGACATGGCGGATGCCTTCCTGCACAAGGAAGGCGATGCGCTCGCGCGCGAACTCGCACGGCTGTCGACGCGCTATGCCAACGGCCTGGGGCTGGAGGGGAAGCACATCCAGACGGTGGCGCTGGCCGCACGCGAAAAACTCGCGCAGACGGCAGAAGCGCTGGGTGTGCAGGTGGCGGGTGACTCGCCCGCGGCCCGGCTGCTCAGACCCGCAGCCATCAAGGTGCTGCCCGCCGACTCCTTGCAGCCGCTGGAACTGACGGCGCAGGCCGCACCCGACTCTCCACACGACCTGCCGACCGTCGCATTGCCGCGCGTGGTGTCGGCCGACTTGCTGGCCACCGGCATCCAGGACATCACCAACGCCATGGTCGAAGACTTCGAACTCAACGACGTGCTGCGCATGGTGCTGGAGACCATGTACCGTGCGCTGGGCTTTCGCCGGGTGCTGCTCTGCCTGCGCGATCCAGCCTCGCACAGCCTCACGGGCCGGTTTGGCCTGGGTGACGACGCCGCCGCGGTGGCCCAACTGTTCCGCGTGCCGCTCAAAGACGCGCAAGACCTTTTCGGCATGGTCTGCAACAAAGGCCTGGACACGTTGATCCGCGATGCCAGCGTGCCCAATGTGGCGCAGAAGCTGCCCCTCTGGTTCCGCAGCCACATCAACGCACCGGCTTTTCTGCTGCTGCCCCTGCAGCTCAAGGGCAGCACCTTCGGACTCATTTACGCCGACAAGGCCAAGGCTTCCGACATCGCGCTCGACGAAAAGGAGCTCGCTCTGCTCAAGACACTGCGCAACCAGGCGGTGATGGCGTTTCGGCAGTCCCGGCCCTGAATCAACCGGCGACACAACAACGCCCAACAAAAAAGGCCTCGAAACCGGAGTTTCGAGGCCTTTTGGCTTGGCTCAGCGCGGGGCTGAGACAGCAACGTTCGAGGGCTTAGTAGCCGCCGCGTCCGCCGCCGCCGCCACCGTAGCCGCCACCGCCGGAGCGATCGCCACCACCGTAGCCACCACCACCGCCGCCGTAGCCGCCGGTGCGGGGAGGACGTGCCTCCATCGGACGGGCTTCGTTCACGGTGATGCTGCGGCCGCCGAGCGACTGGCCGTTCATGCCGGAGATAGCGGCTTGCGCTTCTGCGTCATTGCCCATCTCGACAAAACCGAAGCCTTTGGAGCGACCGGTGTCGCGTTCCATCATGACCTTGGCGCTGTTGACAGAGCCGAATTCGCTGAAAGACTGTTGCAGGTCTTCGTCGCGGACGGTGTACGGCAGGTTGCCGACGTAGAGTTTATTGCCCATGGGGACTCCTCAAAAAACACATAAAACAAAAGCGATGGGGTCCCGAAAGCACAACAAATCCAAGAAGTACCGCCGTAGCGCGCGAAACTGACCGATCACCCAGCTTGCGCGACTGTTCACCAGTCGCGCACGCCCATTATGCGCCATGCGGGGGCAGATTCCCATCAAAGGGCAAACCCGATGGCATTGCCATCAAGAAAATGCCGCCCGTGCCGCCTGCTGCCCACTGGATGGCCACGCGGTCACGCGCCTCAGAAGCACGGGTTGGGCTGCACATGAGGCTCGGAGATGCCCTCATCCCGAGCCAACAGGCCGGTCACCATCGCCGGGGTCAATGGCTTGACAAGGTAATGACGGATGAGATCGATCGATCCGGCCGTGGCCTTGTCCACCGACCAGGCCGACGAGGTCAGGATGTGGAGTTGCAGCTCCGCGCGCGGCCGCAGCCCGGCGCTGAGTGCGCGTGCCACGGCAAAGCCGTTCATGCCCGGCATGTTGATGTCGAGGAAGACCATGGTCGGCACAGCGATCTGGTCTTGCAGGAGAAACTGAAGCGCCCGCTCGCCGCTCTCGAAGATCAGGATCTCGCCAGCAAAGCCGGACTTGCGCAGCGCGATCTCGTGGAAGAAGTTGTCGTTTTCGCTGTCGTCGACCAGGACGACACGCTGCACGTTGCCCTGTGTGTTCATGCGGAAGGTCCGGCGATGGTCGGTCCGGGGGCCCGTGCCTGTCCAGGCAGGATCACGGCGTAAGCATTGCTGCCGTCGGACTTGAGCTCGATCTGCAGTTCCCCCTGGTGCAGATCGATGATGTGGGAGGCAATCGACAGACCCAGCCCCAGCTCGCGCACATCGTTCATGGCGCGCTGGCGCGCCCGGCGGGCAGATGCGGGCGTGCGGGCGCCGGCAGGCGCGTCGGCCGGAGCCACTGCCCGGTCCACGCGCTGTGAGGTGATGTCCACCCGGTGGGTGAACAGCTCCTCCGTGGAACGGATGGTCACCCGAAGATCACCCGCCGCATCCTCGCGCTTCGCCGAGCCGAGCAGGCTTTCCAGAATGCTCCGGATGGCCAGGCTCAGGAGCGGCGCGTCGGCGCGGAGCGTGCCCGAGACAAGCAGGTCCACCTCCACGCCCCGGGCGCCCCGTTCGGCCTGGATTTCTGCAACGGCTTTGGCGTAGATGCCCTGGGCCAGGTGCGCCTGCATCCGCATGTCGCTGGTGTCAACCTCGCTGTAGAGGCGCAGGTCTTCGAGCACCCGGGCCAACTTGGCACTGGCCTCCTGCGCAATGCGCAGGCATCGAAGCTCCAGCGGATCGCCGCGCATCGCGGCGGCCTCTTCCAGCAAACGCGTGGCATTGGTGATGGCGTTGACCGGTTCCTTGAGATCGTGCGAAACGCTGTAGACGTACTTGCGGTTGGCCAGGCGCTTGGCCTGCAGTTCCTTGACCGCCTCGTCCAGTTGCCGTTCGCTCTGCTTGCGCAGGGTGATGTCGCGCGCACGCTCGACCACCCCGTGCAGCACGCCACCGTCGCGCGCGGGGATGTGCGTGACCTCCAGGAAACGCGTGCCCATGCCGGGAAAATCGGCCTCCAGCTCGAACTGCGACTCGTGCCCGGCCAAGGCCTGGTTGATGCTGGGTTTGAACAGGGCACGGTAGCTGGTGCGGTCGATCAAGTCCTGCACACGCATGCCCACGATGGCCTGCGGCGCGCGCAACCAATAGCGCTGAAACGCCGGGTTGACAAACAGGTAACTGTGGTCGCGGTCGATGAAGGCAGCCATGTCACGGCCCTCGTTGAGCACGTCGCGCACGATCTGCTGTCCCTTGACGATCTGCTGCACCATGACCTCGGACTGGTCGCGGCGATGGCGCTCGTGCTCGATGAGCTGCATGGCGAGATCGGCCAGGTGCTTGAGCATGCCCAGCTGCCGGTCATCGAGCTCGCGCGGCACGCTGTCCAGCACGCACACGGTGCCCAACGCCGCCCCACTGGAAGTCACGATGGGCGCACCGGCATAAAACACCAGTTCGCCGTTGCGCACCATGGCGAAGGCCTGAAAGCGCGCATCACCATGGGCGTTGTTGACCACCATCACCTCGTTCGGCGACAGGATGGCATGGGCACAAAACGACTCGTCGCGCGAGGTCTGCGTCACCTCCAGGCCCTGGCGGGCCTTGAACCACTGCCGGTCGGAGTCGACCAGCGAGATCAGTGCGATGGGGGTGCCGCAGATCCCGGCGGCCAGCGCGGTGATGCGGTCGAACGCCTTTTGCGGCAAGGTGTCCAGCACCTGCAGGCGGCGCAACGTCGCCAGCCGATGGATTTCATTGTCCGGGGTCGGATGGGGCATGCTTTCGAGGGGGTGCAAAGCGTTCAGGGTCCGGCCATCAGGGCGGCAGCGGTCTCGCGCGTCAGCGGCTTGGCCAGGTAGCCTTGAATGCGGCCGATGGAGTCGGCGGTGGCCCGGTCCACGGACCACGACGAGGAGGTCAGCATGTGCAGCTGCAACGGCACACCGGGATCCAGCTGTTGGTCCAGCGCACGGGCCAGCTCGAAGCCGCCCATCCCGGCCATGTTGATGTCCATGAGGACCAGGGTGGGCACGCTGACACGGTCCTGCAGCAGGAACTCGAGCGCATCTTCGCCCTTGTCGTAGATCTTGATCTCGCCGGCGAAGCCACTTTTGCGCAGAGCAAGGTCGTGAAAGAAGTTGTCGTGCTCGCTGTCGTCCACGAGGATGACGCGTTGGGTGGGGATGTCGTGTTTCATGGTGAGGCTTTTGGCCGGTGGAACGGCGGGCCCTGGTGGGGCTTCGCCGGGATCGGGCAACATCGAAGGACGGGTATTCATCGAATCAATGTAGGCAGCGGGAAGTGCGCTGGCGATGTCTTATGACATGACCACAGCCGCAATGGTTCAACCCAACGTGCCATGGATCACGTTGAGCACGCCAGGTGGCAGGGGTTGAGCCACCTTTTTCAGCAGCAAGTGGCGGTTGAGGGGCCCGGCGGTGACGGGCCAAGGCAGCGGTGTTCAGCGGCGAGATGCGCCGATGGTCCTGGTCAAACGCCCCTGCGGGCTCGACGTTGGCCTCCAGCCGCCGCAGGCGCTCAGATGAAACGCTCGATGTAGATCACGGCTCCCTCGTCGAAATGATCGAAGTTGCGGTGGATGGTGTGCGAGGCGCAAATGAGCTCGTCCTCCACAAAGCGCGGGCAGCCGATGGCCCAGAGCTGCAGCGGGATGTTGGCAGCGGCCGCCAGCATGGGACCGCTGGGCGCCCAGAACAGGGTGCCGCTGTCGTGGCCGACACGCAAGTCCTGAAAGTTGTGCTGGTAGCGACGCGTGAACATGACCGCCACAAACCGCAACGCCGCCGCCATGGCCACCGCCTGCGGCTGCCCCGCAGAAACAAACTGGTGCTGGATGTACTGCATGCCCAACTCCAGCGAAGGCAGGTCGTCCAGCCCGGGGATCACCGGATACGGCACCAGCGCCGTCCGGTCGGTCTGCAGCTTGTTGCCCATGAGCTTGAGCGCACGGCGCGATGCCTCCACGAAGAGCAGGCGCGGCACCGGCTGGCAGGCCGCGTCCAGATCGATCTGCACCGCAGGGTCGGTGCCCTGGGGTTTGTGGTGGCGGTCGTGTGGCTCGGCGTTCATGGCAACAGGAGAGTTGTCCGCGGTGGGCGCAGCTGGTTGAAGATGCCCTCTTTATCGGTGCGCGAACGGCGATCTTGATGCCCTCCTGAGGGCTGGGCAGCTTCACAGCTGGCTGCCGATGAGCGAGGCCACCCATTCCCGAAACTTCTCGTGCGCCGGTCTGGCCTGCCACTGCGCGTGGCTCACCCGGTGGGCCCGGGCGAGGTCGGCCTCAAAAGTGGCTGTCTGTGACGCTGCGAACGCCTTGTCGAAGACGTTCAGCGTGGCCTCGTCGTTGAGGCGAAACGACCGGTTGTCGAAGTTGGTCGACCCCACCGAGGTCAGCAAACCATCCACAATCATGAGCTTGCAGTGGTACATCGTGGGCTCGTACTCGGCGATGGTGGCTCCCGACTTGAGCAACGGCCCCCAGGTGGCCCGGGAGGCGCTGCGCACGGTATCGCTGTCGATGTGCTTTCCAGGCACCACGATGCGCAGTTTCACGCCGCGCTTCAATGCTTCGGTGAGCGCCTGCATGGTGAGTTCGTCGGGCACGAAGTACGCGGCAGAGATGTCGATCGAACGCGAAGCCGCCGTGACAGCGAGCAAGTACATCAACTGCATGCTCTCACTGCCGCCACTGGGGGAACTGCTGAACATTTGAGCCAACGCCGGGCCGACCGGGACCAGCGCAGGGAAATAGTCCGGGCCGTGGAGCACATCGCCCGTCACCTTGATCCAGTTGTCGATGAAAACCGACTGCATCTGGGCGACTACAGGACCTTCCACCTGAAAGTGCGTGTCCCGCCAATGCTCAGGATCGTGCCCGCGGCCGGTCCATTGCGGGGCCACGCCCACACCGCCGGTGAATCCCAGGCGGCCATCGGTGATCAACAGCTTGCGGTGGGTGCGGTTGTTCAGGCGTCCCAGGTGCGACCAATGCGGAGGATGAAATCGCTCCACCAGGACCCCGGCCTGCGTCATGAGCTCCACCAGGCTGTCGTCCATTTTGGCGCTGCCCACCCAGTCGAGCAGCACATGGACTTTGACGCCCTGTCGCGCGCGCTCGGCCAGGGCATCGGCGAACGCGCGGCCAATGTCCCCCGACCAGTAGATGTAAGTCTCGAACGTGATCGACACCTGCGCGCTGCGGATCGCCGCCAGCATCGGCGGAAAGATCTCGTCACCGTTCAGCAGGGCCTGTGCCTGAGTGCCCGCCAGGAAAGGCGGGCCCAGCAACACGCCCAGTTCGTGCGTGAAGCGGGGGTCGTCCATCGAGTACAGGCGCTCGATGCGCCGCTCGACCTTCGTTTCGCCGCCGACGAAGTTGGAAACCAGCAAGCCGATCACCGCGCAGACAACGGCCACAGCGCCGGCGATCCACCACCAGCGAAACTTGTGTTGCATCCTGTTGCAGCCTCCATGCGGTCAGGCACATTGGGTTGAAAAGCCGTGGCCTGCCTGTGCAGCGAGCCGACGGAAGGCCCACGCTTTTGCGCGACGTGACTTCCGCTGGGGCGACCTTACTCAACCGTGGCATCCGGGGTCTGTGCGTTGGCGAACGCCGGTGCCCCACCACCCGGCTCAGGCCAGCCTGAAAGTGCGGACGACACCCGTCAAACGGGCAGCTTGTTGCTGAAGACTGGCGGAAGCTGCTGCGCTTTGTTCGACCAGCGCTGCGTTTTGCTGGGTGGACTGATCCAGTTGCGTCACCGCTGAGCTGACCTGGCCGATGCCGGTGGTTTGTTCGATCGTGGACGCGCTGATCTCGCTGATCAGGTCCGAGACACGGCGCACCTGGCTGACGATGTCCTCCATCGTGGTCCCGGCATCGCTCACGAGTCGCGTGCCCGCGGTCACTTTCTCCACACTGGTGCCAATCAGGCCTTTGATCTCCTTGGCCGCTTCGGCGCTGCGTTTGGCCAGGTTGCGCACCTCGCCAGCCACCACGGCAAAGCCCCGTCCTTGTTCGCCAGCGCGAGCCGCTTCGACGGCGGCGTTGAGCGCCAGGATGTTCGTCTGGAATGCAATGCCGTCGATCACGCCAATGATGTCGCTGATCTTGCGTGAACTCTGGGCAATGTCGTCCATGGTCGTCACCACCTGGCTGACCACCTCACCGCCTTTCTGGGCCGCCGAACTGGCCGACGTCGCAAGCTGGGTGGCCTGACGCGCCGTGTCGGCATTGCCTTGAACCACCGTGTTCATCTGGGCCATGGACGCCGCGGTCTGCTGCAAATTCGAGGCCTGCTGCTCGGTGCGATGCGACAGGTCGGCGTTGCCCACGGCGATCTCGGCAGAACCGGAGGCAATCGAATCGGACGCTTGACGCACCTGCCCGACCACATTGGCCAGACTGGCCTGCATGGCCCCCAACGATGCCAACACGCTGTCCTGCGGCGCCCGCTCGGCGCCCAACACGGGGCTGAGGTCACCCGCTGCGACGCGCTGGGCCACCCGGCCCAGCTCGACAGGCTCGGCGCCCAACTGGCGCACGATGCTGCGCGGAATGCTCCAGGCCAGGACGAGACCGCACAGCAAGGCCACCAGCAGCGCGCCCAACATCACGGCCTGAAAGCTCCCCGCCTCGACCATGGCGATCCCGCTCTGTGCCTGGATGCGGGATTCCTCGAAGTCGATGAGCTTGTTGATCGCCGCGAGCCACATCACATATTGCGGCTTGGCTTCGTTCCACAGCTGTGCCTGGGCGCCTTGCGTGTCACCCGCCTCCACCTTCTCCACGATGGCCCGTGTGGAGTTCACCGCCCGTTTTTCGATGTCCTGGATCGCACCGTAGAGCACCCGCAGTTCCCCGGCATCGGCCGAGGACTGCAGCAGGGTTTCGAGCGGGACTGCCGACTCTGCATAGAACCGGGCCAACTGTTCGATCGCAGCGATCTCGCGCTGACGCTCGGGGGCCGAGCCGCTGAGCACGACATCGCGCGCGGCAATGGCCCGGTCGTGCGCCGAACCACGGAAGTTGATGGCGTAGCGTTGAATCGCCGCGTGTTCCTCGCTGTTCACCTGGAGTGCCGAGTTGATGGCCTGCACCTTGGTGATGGCGACCAATGTCACCACCACCAGAACCGCAAGCAAAGCGCCAAACCCGAGGTACAGACGCTTGCCCACTGTCATCCGATTGAAATTCATCTGTGTTTCCTGTTGATTGAGACCAACGGGGGTGGGTGGCTGCCGACAGGCATGCCGGCTGACCGCGATGCACCCCGCGCATGATTTCTTCGGTAGCATGCGTACAAACTTGAAAGTTAATGGCTATCGAACCGATGTGTTCTCCTGAATGTCCATATGTCTCATACCTCTTTGCGGCAAAAAAACATTCCACCAATAGGCAGATCCCTTACTTTTCCCCGAGGATCGGGGGGCGATCTGCCCTGCCATGGCATCTGCTTCAAGCCCACAACTGGCCCAACTTGAGGGCCAACTTCGGGCCTCTGCGTTTCGGTGGTTGATCCACACTGGCCTGCTCACACCGTCCCATCTGGTTGAAGAATGAAAAGCAACGACCCCGTCCCAATGGCTGCGCAGACCCCCTTCGCTCGAACTCCCGCCGGCGCACCCCAGGTTCAATACCCGGGGCTGTCCGGCCATCTCCCATCCCGTTTCCAGAATTTGCGCGCGCACCGTTACCAAGGGGAAGACCGGGATGCGTTGCTGTCGGTGCTGAGCCTTGCCGACCGGGAAAGAACGCGCTTGTTGTACGCGTACGCCAAGGGTGTGCACCTCTGCTGGTTGTCGATGCGGGATGCGCCCGACTGGGATGTTCTGCGAACGCAGGTGCTGGCCATCCTGTTGCCACCGCTGCGCGCGGCCGCACAAGACCTGGGCCGCGACACCATGGCCCGCGTTGGCGACGGCGCTGCTGCCCTCGCGCTGGGCAAGGTCTTGCACGATCTGCGCGGTGGCGCTCTCATGTCGCTTCAGCTCTACGCACACATGGCCGAGTGGGACACCGACCCCGCACACCTCAGGGCCGCGGCCTACCTGGCTCGGGACCAGGCGAAGATGATGCGCAACGGACTGCCCGACCTGGACCCGCAAGTGCGCAGCGCCGACGAGTCCGAGAAGCCGCATTTCATGCAGACCGTGGTGGAGAAGTGGGACGGATTCCGGTTTGAAGGCGTGGACCGGCAGCCGGGTCAGGTCGACGTGTCCTGCGAATACGATGGGCTGCTGGCCTCTTGCTGCCTGGAGGCCTCTGCGGTCGACCGGGTGGTCTACAACTACATCAACAACGCCACACGTTTCAGCGCGGGTCCGCGCATCCGCATGGAGATCCTGCCCATCGGCAGCCACACGGTGCGGTGGATCGTTGGCAACCCCATCACCCACGAACACGCCCGCTGGCTCCGGGACGAGACGAACGGAGACCCCTCCCGCCTGTTTCGCGGTGGGCTGACCCGCGGCGGCAATGGCCTGGGGCTGTCGAACTGTGCTGACTTTGTGGCCGCCGCCTTTGGTCTACCGGACATCGACGCCGCCTTGGAGGGCCGTTACCTGGGCGCGGTGGTCGAAAACGGCTGGTACCTGGCCTGGGCGCACTGGCCTGCCCTCTACCCGGATGAACCGGAACGGCAGAACCCTGCGCATTGAGCCCTCCGCAACGCCGAGATTGCGGCGCGGCGTGCACGCCTTCCGTTGTGCTCAGTCGGTGGCCCCACAATGGCAGATGCCCCAAACCCACCCGACATGGCGTTTCAACGCTCGCCCTTTCCTGAATCCCGGCCCAGGGCTGGCTGCGCTGCTGCTGGTCGCCAGCCTGACAGCGCCGGCCTGGGCAGCAGCGCCCGACGCCTTGCGTGCCCGGTTCGCCAGCCTGCGCGATGCAGGCACCGGCCAATTGCTGGACCAGTCCATTTATTTGCGCTCCACCGAGTCGCCCGACCGCATGCAGGGAGAGGTGCATGCACTGATCGAACAGCCTTTCGAGCAGGTGCGCCAGCAGTTGTCCCAGGCCGCGCAGTGGTGCGACGTGCTGATCCTGCACATCAACGTCAAGTACTGCCGTGCCCAGCGCACTTCCGCGGGTGAAGAGCTCGTGTCGGGCGTGGGCCGCAAGTTCGACCAGCCACTGGCCGAGGTGCACTGGGTGCGCTTCGGTTTTCGCGTGGTCAACGACCGCAGCGACCACCTGCTGACGGAGCTGCGCTCGCCCACCGGCCCGCTGGGCACACACGACTACCGCATGAGCGTGGAAGCGGTGCCGCACACCAACGGTCAGTCGCTCTTGCGCATGACCTACTCCTACGGCTACGGCACCGCCGCGCGCTGGGCCATGAAGACGTATCTCGCCACGCTGGGGCGCGACAAGCGCGGGTTCAGCGTGGTGGGCAAGACCGCCAATGGCCAACCCATCACGGTGGGCGGCGTGCGCGGCGTGGTGGAGCGCAACACCTTGCGTTACTACCTCGCCCTGCAGTCGCACCTGCGATCACACGGTGCGCCGGGCGGCAACGCCACGCAGCTGGCTCTGCAGACCTGGTTCGACGCCACCGAGCGTTACGCCGAACAGCTGCACGAAATGGACGGTCCGGACTACATCGCCATGAAGCTCAAGGAAATCCAGCGGCAGAAGACGGTGGCGCCGCCACCGCCGGGCTGAGCGTCTCGCTTCAGCGCACCTTGCCCAGCGCGCGCAGCACCTTCTGCGGCGTGATTGGCTGCGAGAAGACGTGCGCATCGAACGGCGCCATGGCGTCGTTGATCGCGTTCATCACCGCCGCCGGTGCGCCCGCCGTGCCGGCCTCGCCCGCGCCCTTGGCGCCCAGCTTGGAGGTCGCCGTGGGTGTCTGGATGTGCGCCACCTCGATGTCGGGCATCTCGGCCGACATGGGCACCAGATAGTCGGCCATGCTGGCGTTGACCATCAGGCCGCTGTCATCGAAGAGGCACTCTTCGAGCAGCGCGCCGCCGATGCCCTGAACGATGGCGCCGCGCATCTGCTCGTCCACCAGCATGGGGTTGAGCACACGGCCGCAGTCTTCCACCGCCCAATGCTTGAGCAGCTTCACGAAACCGGTGTCGGTGTCCAACTCCACATACGAGGCCTGCACGCCGTTGGTGAAGATGAACGGGAAGTCGCGCTGCGCGTAGTGGCGCGTGACCATGAGCTCGGGCGTGAAATCGGCGGGGAGCGTGTCGGAGCGGAAATAGGCGATGCGGCCCAGTTCGGCCAGCGGCAACAGCTCTTCGCCGGTGGTGGCGTCCACGATTCGGTCGCGCCGAACCGCCAGGGTGTGGCCTTCGCGCTTGAGGATGATGGCGGCCACCTTCACGATGTTCTCGCGCAGCGCCTGGCCGGCCAGCAACACGGCTTCGCCGCCAATGCCCGCACCGCGCGACGCCCAGGTGCCGCCGCCGTACGGCGTGGCGTCGGTGTCGCCGGTGACCACGCGCACCTTGGTGATGTCCACGCCCACCGCGTCGGCCGCGATCTGCTGGTAAATGCCTTCGGTGCCCTGGCCCTGCTCCCCCACACCGATCAGCACGGTGATGTGGCCTTCGGGGTCCAGCCGCACGGTGGCGCCGTCTTGTGAGGCGATGCGCGCGCCGCCCACGCCGTAGAACGCGGCGCTGGGGTTGGTGAGTTCGATCACGGTGGCGAAGCCGATGCCGCGGTGAATGCCCTGCTTTCTCAGTTCAGCCTGCTCGGCGCGCAAGGCGTCGTAGTTCATCAGCTCGCGCAACTTCTTCAGGCTGGCCTGGTGCGAGAGGATTTCCAGCTTGATGCCCGAGATGCCGGCCGTGGGGTAGGCGTCGTCGGGGATCACGTTGAGCTCGCGGATCTTCAGCGGGTCCATGCCGATCTTCTGCGCGGCCAGGTCCACCAGCGCCTCGGTCACAGCGCAGGCGATGGGGTGGCCCACGCCACGGTACTGGCAGGTGGGGGTCTTGTTCTGGAACACCACATTCAGCTTGGCGCGGTAGTGCTGGTGCTTGTAGGGGCCACCCACCAGGTTGACCACCTGGTTGCCTTCAATCGCACTGGTGCGCGGAAACATGGAGTACGGGCCAATGCCGGTGAGGTCGTCCATGTCGAAGCCGAGGATCTCGCCGTCGCGGTTGACCGCGATGCGCGCCTGGATGGCGTGGTGCCGCGCGTGGATGTCGCTGGTGAAGCTCTCCAACCGGTCGGCCACAAACTTCACCGGGCGGCCCAGCATGATGGAGAGCGCCACGGTGGCGAAGTCGTCCGGGTACGCGTGCACCTTGATGCCGAAGGAGCCGCCCACGTCCTTGCAGGTCACGCGGATGGCGCTGGCCGGCAGGCCGAACTGGCGGCCATACAGGTCTTGCATCATGTGCGGCGCCTGGCACGAGTGGTAGACCGTGAGACGCTGCTCGGCAGGGCTCCAGTGCGCGATCTGCGCGCGCGGCTCCAGCGTCACGCCGGTGTGGCGGCCGAATTCGAAGTCGATCGCGGCCACCACGTCGGCCTTGGCAAAGGTCTCGTCGACCTGGCCCACGTCCAGCGTGCGGGTGAAACACAGGTTGTCGCCCAGCTCGGGGTGGATCAGCGGCGTGTCCGGGTCCAGCGCGGTGAGCATGTCGGTGGCCGCGGGCAGCTCTTCCCAGTCCACTTCGATGTAGGCCAGCGCGTCTTCGGCCTCGGCGCGCGTCTCGGCCACCACGGCCACCACCGGCTCGCCCTGCCAGCAGGCGCGGTCCAGCGCCAACGCGTATTGCGGCGCCGACTTCATGCCCGCCAGGTGGCCCAGCGTCGCCACCCAGGGCTTGCACACCTGGGCGATGTCTTTGCCGTCGGCCACCAGCAGAACGCCGGGCATGGCACGGGCGAACTCGGCGTTGACCGACTTGATGCGCATGTGCGCCACCGGGCTGCGCCAGTACACCACGTGGGCCATGCGCGGCAACTCGATGTCGTCCAGGTACTGGCCCAGGCCCTGCGTCAGGCGCTCGATGCCGCCGCGCGGCACCGAGGCGCCGATGTAGCGCTGGTCATCGTTGACCGGGGTCAGTGGCCGGCTGTGGTCCACGCCGGGTTCCAGGTTGACGGTGTCGCGCTTCATGCGGTGGCCTCCTTGCGTTGTTGCAGCACGTCGCAGATCGCGTCCACGATCGCGTGGTAACCGGTGCAGCGGCAGTAGTTGCCCGAGATCCATTCGCGCACCTCGGTGCGGTTGGCGTGGGGCATCTGTTCCACCAGTTCTTTCGCCGCCATCAACATGCCCGAGGTGCAAAAGCCGCACTGCAGCGCGTTGCGCCGCACGAAGGCCTCTTGCAGATCGCGGATGACGCCGGAGGCGCTCACACCTTCGATGGTCTGCACGCTGCCGCCGTCGGCCTGCACGGCCAGGGTCAGGCAACCGCGCACGATGTTGCCGTTGAGTTCCACGGTGCAGGCACCGCACACGCCGTGTTCGCAGCCGAGGTGGCTGCCCTTGAGGCCGAGGTCCTCGCGCAAAAAGTCCACCAGGTGGGTGCGCGGTTGCACGCTGCACTGGTGCGGCTTGCCGTTGACGGTGACTTTGATCGGGTACAGGTCTGCCATGGGGGTTCCTTGGGAGCTCAGGCGGTGGCGGCCGGGGTGGCCATTGCAGGGGCCGGGGTGGGCAACATGCGGTGCAGCAGCACACCGGCGAGGTGCCGTTTGGTGTCGGGGGTGTTGGTCAGGTCGGGCAGCGGGTCGATTTCGCTGCGCAGGCTGGCCACGGCCTGGGTCACGGTGGCCAGATCGAGCGCGCGACCTTCCAGCAGCGTTTCGGTCTGGCGCGCGCGCACCGGGGTGGCGTCCACACCCAGCAGCACGATGCGCAGGCCGTGCAGGGCATCGCCTTCGCGCCGCGCCGTGGCGGCCATGCCCACGATGGCGTAGTCGCCGTGGCGGCGCGCCAGTTCGCTGAAGCCGAACCAGTGGTCGGCACCGGCCAGCGGGATCTCGCAGGCGGCCAGCAGCTCGTCGGGCTGCAGCGCGGTGCTGTAGAGACCGGTGAAGAAATCGTCGGCGGCGATGCGGCGCTCGCCCTTCGGGCCACGCGCCACGACGGTGCCGCCCAGCGCCAGCAGGCAGGTCGGCCACTCGGCCGCCGGGTCGGCGTAGGCAATGGAGCCGCCAAAGGTGCCGCTGTTGCGGATGGCGCGGTGCGCGATGTGCGGCGCGGCGGCCTTGAGCAGCGGTGCGTGGCGCGCCACCAGCGGGCTGAACTCGATGTCGGTGTGCGTGGCCAGCGCGCCGATGCGCAGCGCGCTGCCCTGCACGCTGATGCCACGCAAGGCTTCGATGCCGGTGATGTCGATCACCAGCTGAGGCTCGGACAGGCGCATGTTCAGGGTGGCCATGAGGGTCTGGCCACCGGCGAGCAGGCGGGCGTCGTCGCCGTGCTGCTGCAGCAGCGCGATCACCTGGTCGATGGTGGCGGGTTTGACGTAGTCGAAGGCAGCGGCTTTCATGGAGCGGTCCTCAAGAGGTCAACAGGGAAGCGATCCACACACCGAAACCGGTGGAGAGGGATCCGAGCACGAACCACAACACGCGCACGCCTTCGCCGCTGGCGGCGGGCTGGGGTGCCTGAACCGTGCGCGGCACGAAGGCGGGCTGCGCTGCAACGGGCGCGGGGGTGGTCGCGGTGGTGGGTGCTGCCTCTGCGTGTTCCGCTTCAACCGTCTCGACCACCGGCGCACCGACCATCTGTTCGTTGAACGCGGTGAAGAACTGGTCGGCCATCTGCTTGGAGGCGGCATCGATCATGCGGCCGCCCACCTGCCCCAACTTGCCGCCAATGGCGGCCTGCGCGGTGTACCGCAGGCGCGTGCCACCGGCTTCGTCGGTGAGTTCGACGTTCGAGTGGCCCTTGGCCATGCCGGCCGCGCCACCCGAACCCTGGAAGCGCAACACGCAGCCCTCGTTGGGGCGGATGTCTTCCATGCGCACATGGCCGACAAAGCGGGCGCGCACCGGGCCGATCTTCACGGCCACGCGGGCGGTTCGTTCGGTCGGGCTGGTGGCCTCCATCGCTTCGCAGCCGGGGATGCAGCGCGTCAGGATCTCCGGGTCGTTCAGGCCTGCCCAGACCTTTTCACGCGGCGCGCCGATCAGGATGTCTCCAGTCAATTCCATGCCTTGAATCCTCGGGTTTTCACGGGTGTTTTTGTTTACCAGTCGGTTAACAATGGTACGAATCATTGACCGATCGGTAAATAGCGTGCGCATCCAGACAAACCCTGACAAGGTGCAAGAAGACGAGCCGACAGCGCCGGACGCACCGGTGCGCCGTCGCATGGGCGTGGTCGAGCGCGAGCGTCAGATCCTGGACGGCGCGATCCAGTTCTTCTCGGTGCACGGCTTCAACGGGCAGTTGCGCGACCTGGCCAAAAGCATCGGCGTGACCCACGCCCTGCTTTACCACTACTTTCCCACCAAGCAGGCGCTGGTGGACCGCGTGTACCTTGAGGTGTTCGAAGGTCGCTGGCGCGCCGAGTGGGACGCCCTGCTCGACAACCCCGCGATGCCGGTGGAAGACAAGCTCACCGCGTTTTACTGGGAGTACGTCACGATCACGCTCACGCAGGAGTTCGTGCGCATCCTGGTGTTCTCGGGCCTGACCGACCACACCATCACCGACCGTTTCTTTGCCATGCTGCGGGTTCGCCTGTTTCCGCGCCTGATCCGCGAGACGCGCCGTTTTCGCGGTGTGGTCAGCCGCGCCAAGCCCAGCGAGCGCGAAATGGAACTGCTCATGGGCCTGCACGGCGGCTTTTTCTACATCACCATGCGCCGCTGGATTTATGCGCAGGACGTCTACAGCGAAAGCGCCCATGAGGGCTACGACGAACAACTGGTGCGCGACCGGGTGCGCGCTTACCTGAACGCCAGCCGCGAACAATTTGCCGACGCCACCGGGGCCGCGCGCAAGCGCCCTGCCCGACGATGACCCCGCCCTTTTTGATGAAACCGGTGTGGAGGCACCGGTCCCCTGCCCGCCCCGGCTGAACCTGCAGCCTTGACACCCACCGAGGAGACAACATGAAGCTCAAGAAAATTGCCTTTGCAACCCTGGTCGCCATGGGCGCCACCCTGGCGGTCGGTTCGGCCATGGCGCAGCAACGCGTCACGGTCAACATCGGCTCCAGCCATCCCACCACCAACATCTGGGCCTTCGCCATGAAGGAAGTGTTCCAGCCCGAGGTGGACCGCCTTCTCAAAGAAGGCGGTGCCAAGTACGAAGTGCGCTGGCGCGAGAACTACGGCGGCACGCTCTACAAGTTCACCGACACCCGCGCCGCCGTGCGCGACGGCATCGTGGACGTGGGCATGGTCGGCACGGTGTGGGAGAACTCCGCCATGCCGCTGCAGAACGTGACCTACTTCACCCCGTTCGCCACCACCAACCACGAGCAGCTCATCGAGATCTTCGACAAGCTCAACGCCACCGTGCCCGCCCTGCGCGACAGCTGGGCCGCCCAGAACATGGTGCCGCTGTCCTCGCTGATCACGGACAGCTACGACATCTACGCCACCTTCCCGGTGAAGGACATGGCCAGCCTGAAAAACAAGCGCATCAACGCGCCCGGCACCTCGGCCAACTGGCTGCGTGAAACCGGTGCCACCCCGGTGGACGGCGCGCTCACCACCTACTACACCAACATCCAGACCGGCGTGACCGACGGCGCGCTGTCGTTCGCCAGCGGCATCGGCCCGGCCCGGGTGTACGAGGTGGCGAAGAACCTCACGCGCATCGACATCGGCGCCATGTACTTCGGCAGCGTGGCGGTGAACAAGAAGGTGTTCGACGGTCTGCCCAAGGAGGTGCAGGACGCGATGCTCAAGGCCGGCAAGGCCACCTCGATCGCGCACGGCAAACACGTCACCAAAACCGCCAACGCGGCGCTGGACACCATGAAGGCTGCCGGCCTGCAGATCACCGAGCTGCCTGCGGCCGAGAAAGCCAAGTGGGTCAACGGCCTGCCCAACATCGTGGCGCCCTGGCTGCAAGGCACGGGTGACGCGGGCAAGCAGGTGCTCAAGGCCTACTTTGACGAACTGCGCGCCCGTGGCGTGAAGCCCCTGCGCGACTGGGACCTGCAGAACCGCTGACCGGCCCCGGGCCGTCTTGTCCACCCGGCGATGCGCACGCATGGCCGGGTGGTGTTTCTTCCAGCCTTCACAGGTGACCTGTGCACAACGAACCCGACTTCGCCAGCGAAACCCCTGCGGTCGCCGGCCTCACCAACCCGCTGCAAGGTGTGGCCAACGCACTGGCCGCCGTGGGCACGGTGTGGATCTTTCTCATGATGTTGCTGATCGTCGCCGACGTGCTCGGCCGCAATTTCCTTGATGCGCCCATCACCGGCGTGGCCGAGTTCGCCGCCCGCTCGGTGGCCTCCATTGTCTTTCTGCAGCTGGCCGCGGCCGTCTGCTCGGGCCGCATGACGCGCAGCGACTTCCTGTTGCGCATCATCGGCAAACGCTCGCCGGCGGCCTTCAAGGCGCTGGAAGTGTTCAACGTCATCGTCGGCGCCCTGCTCTTCTTTGCCCTGGCCTTCATCGCATGGCCCGAGCTCACCGAGGCCATGAAAATCAAAGAGTACTTCGGGGTGCAAGGGGTCTTCACCGTGGTCACCTGGCCGTTCCGCGCCCTCATCGTGCTGGGCTCCGTGGTTGCTGCCGTCGCGTATCTCGCCTGCATTCCTTCGCTGCTGCGCCAGCCCCCCTTCAACGGAGAAAACGCATGAGCGAACTGGCCCTGGGCGGGCTCCTGATCGGAGCCCTGGTGTTTCTCGTGCTGTTCGGTCTGCACATCGCGGTGGCGCTCACCGCCGTCGGTTTTGCCGGCATCTGGCTGATCCGCGAAGACGTGGACATGGCCATGCGGCTTCTGTACCTATCGGCCTACAACGGCGTGGCCGACTACATCTTTGCCACCATCCCGCTGTTTGTGTTGATGGGGCTGCTGGTCTCGATCTCGAATGTGGGCAAAGACACCTTCGACGTCGCCGAAACCTTGCTGCGGCGCCTGCGCGGCGGCCTGGGCGTGGCCACCGTGGCGGCCAACACCGTGTTCGCTGCCGTCACCGGCGTGTCCATTGCGTCGGCCGCGGTGTTCACCCGCGTGGCCGTGCCCGAAATGGTGAGCCACGGCTACCGCGCGAGCTTCGCGGCGGGCACCGTGGCCGGCAGCTCGGTGCTGGGCATGATGATCCCGCCCAGCCTGCTGCTCATCATCTACGGCGTGCTGGCCGAGCAGTCCATCGGCACCCTCTTCATCGCCGGCATCATCCCTGGCTTTGCCATGGCCGCGGCCTTCGCCGCCATGATCATGCTGATGGCCCGCTTCACGCCCGGCCTGGTGTTTGACCTGAAGCGCCAGGCCGAGCTGGCTGCCGAGCGCAGCACCGCACGCCTGCTCACCACGTCCGAAATGCTCGGCAAGCTGGTGCCCATCGCGGCACTGGTGGCGCTGGTGCTGGGAGGTCTGTACTCGGGTTTCTTCACGCCCACCGAAGCCGGTGGCGTGGGCGCGTTCGGGGCCTTCGTCATCGCCATCCTGCGGCGCAAGCTCGGCGGCGGCAACCTCTGGCGTGTGCTCACCGAAACCGGCGCGGTGTCGGTCGGCATCCTGATCCTGCTGGTGGCGGCGGGCTTCTACAGCCGCATGCTGTCGGTGGCCGGTGTGCCCATGGCCATCAGCGACCTGGTGCAGGACGCGGGCCTGGGCCCTTACGGCTTCCTGTTCCTGTACGTGGTGATCCTGCTGCTGCTGGGCATGATCCTGGACTCCAGCTCCATCCTGCTGATCATGACGCCGGTGGCGGTGCCCATCGCCGCAGCGCTCGACTTCAACCTGATCCACTTCGGCATCATCACCGTCATCGCGGTGGAGATCGGCCTGCTCACCCCGCCCTTCGGCATCTCGGTGTTCACCGTGAAGTCCACGCTGAACGATCCCAAGGTGTCGGTGGAAAGCATCTTCGCCGGCTCCCTGCCGTACGTGGGGGTGATGCTGGTGGTGTTGCTGTTGATTGCGATCTTTCCCATGATGGCGCTGGCGTTGACCTGAGCGGTCCGAGTAGACACACAGACCTTCGTTGTAGAAGGAGCGGCTCAGGTGGCCCGCAACGCAACGCCGTGCGCGGGATCCAGCTGGTAGCTCTGCACCTTGGGGTGGTTAACGACAAAGTTCCACATGTCTGCGTCGGATGCAAACGGCTCAAACCCATAGATCCGGTCCAGCTTGCGCACGACCTCCAGAAAGTACAGCGGCGTTGAATAGAAGCGGATGGCCGGATTCTCGGAGAAACGGCGTTGCTGTTCAGACGCAATCATCCAGAAAAGCGGTCTCCACCATGCATAGGAAAAATCGCATCGCTGGATGATTTCCGGGGCGTTCTGCCGACCGGTCAGCAACGTGAAGAAGTTGATGAGCTCGTCGAGCTTGTACCGGTCCTGCTGCTCCTGAAGCACAAACGCCTCGTAGCTTTTGCAGCGCGTGACTTTGGAAACTCTGGCCCAGCAGTCTGCCGGCAGTTTCAACTGTTCTGCGACAAAGAAGCGGCTGACCACAAAATCAAAGTACGGTTTGCTGGCAACAGACGGGATCAACACGCTCATGGACGCGTTTTTGACGCCCTGAAAATAATCGCTGCAGTAGATCTGAAAGAGATCGAGCACCGAGCGCTCATCTGAATGTGTCGCCATCTTCAAGCTGGCCTTGGCCATCTCGCCGTTGGCCACGGCAGTGTCACTGACGGCGCGCGCCGCCGCTGTGTTCGCCTGCGCGGTTTCCTTCAAGTCCTGCGCGGTCAAGGCCAACTCGCGCATTTGGATGTAGATCGTGATCAGCACACCCGCGCATGCCAGACCGGCGAACAGCGCATTGACGCTGCTGAAGATATCAGCCAGTGGCTGGCTGGTCAGGTTTCTGATGAATCCCGAGGGCGCTGACGCCCACCACCAAGCACCGACCCAGATGCCGATGATCAAAAACAAGACGGCAATCACCGTCAGCTTCCCCAGATCCAGCGTCTGGACTTTCTTGTCGTTCATGGTTGACTCCTGTTCATTCCAGATTTGAATCAGCTTCGGGCACGCCCGGCTCAGCCACCCTCGGAATCAGACGTCCACCAGGTCCAATTCCCGGGCAACGCCAACCAGCCCTTCCGTGGCCTCCACGGCCAAGCTGCCCAACACAGCGGCGGCAAGCGCGGGGTGAGTATCGGCCCATCCGTGCAGGACCTGAACATGAAGCGACAGCAGCACGCAGATCCTGTTGGCCATCGCACTCGCGGTGCGCGTTGCGCGTGCAAACGCAGGGCTTCCAACCCGAGCCAGGTGCCCGTGTTTAGCACAGCTGGGCACTTCTGGCGCTGGCTCCGGAGGTCGGGCCGCCTTCGCGCCTGGGGGCCCAGCGGCTCGGCGGACAACCTCATTGCCAAATACGCACCAATCCCGCCAATTGGAACCAGCCCTGCTGTGCGCCTCACCCATCTCCGTGTGAAGTCCAGCAGGTCCGCCAAAGAGGCCTCGAAGGTTGAACTGCAGCCCATCTGGCTGCGACCCACCGGACACCTCAGACCAAGCCTCACCGGGCGCCTGTGGTGCGGCCTCATGAGGCCTCTGTGCTCAGAACCCACGCACTCCACCTGCGGTAGGTGCTCGCGCAGCGCATTCCCAACCATGGCACAGAAAACAATGACACCCAATCCCGTGTCTCAGGTCATCGTGGGCGACTCCGCTACATCGGCTTCAATATCCCCAAGGCTTACCCCGCACCGTCATGCTGCTCCGCTGTAAAGTGAACGGGCGCGAAGTGGCCTTCGCCCGCACCAGCGCCACAGCGATGGCCTTGCGCACTGCCGCGCCTCCTCGTGCCCTCGTGGACTTCTTCGAGTTAACTGCAGCGGGCAGCACAGGCGGCGCTTTCATCGCCAGCCTGGACTTCCCCTCCATCCCAGCAGCGGGCACTGCGGACCTCACGGTGGCCATACAGGGCGCCGAGCTGAGTGACATCGCTTCCTTGGGACGCTCAAGCAACATCCCTCTTGGGGTCCCACATCAGGTCTTCGTAAGCGCCCAAGGCGCTGTCACGGTGCGTAGCGAGAGGGCGGGTTAACTTAAAGGTTCGTTACAGTTGCGCTCAATCCCCAACCACCCGCCGCACGATGTCTGACTCAAACAGCCTTGTAGATGTTGCTGCCTTGTTCGTTGCGGGCTGCGCACTCGTCGGAACCCTTGCCAATGACCGAGCGAATCGAGTCCACAACAGGATTTCAGTGCGTCCGAAGTTGTCAGTGACCACGGACACGCGCCAAACCACTACCGATGGCAAGCTCATGCTTCACGTGTCGGCAGTTCTACGAAACACTGGGCTTGGGCCAGCCACCATTCATCGGTACCTTCTGCTGCTCGACGGCCAGCCGAAGAAAGTGGAGAGCGTCAAAGGCCTGCGGGACTTGTTGGAAACGCTTCCGATAGGTACAGGACTCGGCAACGACATCCACTTCACCTACCTGCGCCCTAAGCATGTTCTCGCGTTTGACGAGAAGGTGAACATCGGAAGCTTCAGCTTGCCCGACCCACCCCCAGACATCGAAGCGATGTTGGAACGCATCGGGCTTCTGGTGGAGTACGAGTCGATGTACGGGGAAGTTGACGTGTACGACAGCCGGATGCACCTTGACACCGCCCTGACTGCACCTTGGTACCGCCGCGGTGCACTTGCACGCCGCAAGCTGTACCCATGATGTACCTGTGCCCCAAAAATAAAACCCCTGGAAGACTTGAAAATCAAGTACTTGCAGGGGTCGATAAATTTTGGGGTGGCTGATGGGGCTCGAACCCACGACAACAGGAATCACAATCCTGGACTCTACCAACTGAGCTACAGCCACCGCAAGCCGCAGATTATAGCCGGAAGTCGCGCAGCGCCTTCCGGCCAGCCGCGGATAAACCTCAGCGGGAGGCTGCCACGGGCACAGCGGGCTTGGGCTCGTTCACCAGAATGCGGGCCTTGAAGCGCGTTTTGAGCGTTTCGTAGTAAGCCAGGCTCTCTGCGCCGGCCCACCATTGGCTGTACTGCTGCACTTCCTGGGTCAAGGCCTGAGGGGGTCGGGCCTCACGAGGCAGCACTTTTTCAACCTTCACGACGGCATAACCTGCGTCGCCCAGCGGCACACCGACCCAGGCCGGCAAGCTCTTGGGGTCGGCACTGAGTGCGGCGGTCAACACCGGCTGGGCGAGGCCTTGCGTGTTCTCGCGCGACAGCGTCTGCGCGGCGGAGAGGCCCGTCGCAGCGCCGCCGGATTTCCAGGCCTGGAGCTGCTTCTCGCCCTCTTCGCGCGCCAGTTCGGCCGAGCGCTGAGCCACCAGGCGGGCCCGCACCGTTTCGCGCACCTCGTCCAGCGGGCGGGTGCGGGCGGGCGAGTGCTTCACCACCCGTGCAGCCACCAGTTGGTTGGAGCCGGTCTCGATGGCTTCGGTGTTGCGCTTCTTGTCGATCGCGTCGGGCGCGAACAGTGCAGCCAGGAGCCGCTCGTTGGCCAGGACGCCGGGCGCACCTTGTGGCTGGCGCTGGACACCCTGGGCCGTGCGGATGTCGAGCTTCAGACGATCGGCTGCGGGCTGGAGGCTGTCGGCCTGTTCGTACACGAGGTTGCTGAAGGTCTCCGCTGCTTCTGCGAACTGCTTCTGCGCCTGTTGTTGCTTGAGCTCGGCTTCGATCTCGGGCCGCATGGACTCGAAGCTTTTCTGTGGCGGTGTCTTGATGTCGGTGAGCTGGATGATGTGGAAGCCGAACTCGGTCTCCACCAGATCGGAGATGCCACCCTTGGACAGCGAGAACGCCACGTCCTCGAACGGTTTGACCATGGCGCCACGCGCGAAGAAATCCAGGTCACCACCGTTGGCGGCAGAGCCGGGGTCTTGCGACTGTGCCTTGGCCACGTCGGCAAACGTCTCCGGGCTCTTGCGCAGTTGCTCCAGCAGGGCCGCCGCCTTGGCGCGCACGGCTTCCTTGTCGGCTGCGGCGGCTCCAGCGGGCACCGTCAACAGGATGTGGCGGGCGCGACGCTCCTCGGCACCGGCCAGTCGCCCGGCGTTCTGGTCGTAATAGGCGCGCACGTCGGCCTCGTTGAGCGCCAAAGACGCTTGCAGCGAAGCCGCGTCCAGCACAAGGTACTCGATATCGGCTTGTTCGGGCGCCTGGAACAACGGCCCGTTGGCGTTGTAGAACGTCTCGATCTCGGCATCGGTCGGCTTCACGCGGGCGGCAAAGTCGGCTGCGTTGAAACGGGCGATCTGAACTTCGCGGCGTTCAAAAAAGGCGTTGAGCGACACGGTGGCCAGGCCCACGGGTGCGAAACCCGATCCGAGGATGTTCTGTGCCACCTGCCGCTGCGACAGGTCCGCGCGCACGCGCGCCTCGAACATCTCGGGCGTCATGCCCTGGCGGGCCACCAGCGCGCGGTAAGCCTCCACATCCAGCGAACCGTCGGGTTTGCGCAAGGCAGCGATGGCTTCGTTTTGTTGCAGCTCGCTGGCCAGACGCTGGTCGCTGGTGAAGAGGTTGAGTTTTTGCGCCGCCGTGGCCAGCACGCGGTCGCGCACCAGCCGCTCCAGCGTGGCGTAGCGCGCTTCCTCGCTCTCCAGCAGCTTGGCGTCCAGCGTGGGCATGGCCTCGCGCAAGCGCTGTGACTCGACCTGGTGGGCCTGGTCCCATTCGGCTTTGGTGATCTCCTGTCCGTCCACCGAGGCAACGGGTTCACCGCTTTCATTGAACCGGGTGTACCCCTCGATGCCGAAGAGCACGAACGAGGGAATGATCAGGATCAGCAAGAAGCCCATGAGGTACTTCTTGTGGTTGCGGATGGTATCGAACATGCCTGGGACCCTGCTGCTTCAAAAGGGATGTGGAACGTTGTCTGGAGGACAACAAAAAAGGCGAACCCTGGTTCGCCTTTTCGATGGTGGTGGGTGCTGACGGGGTCGAACCGCCGACCTACTCCGTGTAAAGGAGCCGCTCTGCCAACTGAGCTAAGCACCCCACCGGAAAGTGGGCGATGGCCTCAGTTCAATGCGTCTTTGAGCGCTTTGCCCGGACGGAACTTCGGCACTTTGGCGGCCTTGATTTTAATCTCGTCGCCGGTGCGGGGGTTGCGACCCTTGCGGGCAGGGCGCTTGGTCACCGCGAAAGAACCGAAACCCACGAGGGACACGGTGCCGCCCTTCTTGAGCGTGGTGCGGATGGCGGTGATGGTCGAATCGAGTGCGCGCGTGGCGGCTGCCTTGGAGATGTCGGCGTTCTTGGCAATGTGTTCGACGAGTTCTGTTTTGTTCACAAATGGCCCCTCTTGGATTGAGATGAGTGTTCCGTTGGTACAAAGCTTGTCCTGGAACGGCGCGGTTGGCGGCCGTGGGACGGGTCTTGTTGATCGCTGGACACGGTGATGACCGTGTCGAACGCATTGGATTAGACCCATGGGCTGCGAACCCTGTCAATACACAGGGAGAGCATGCCCCTTCCCGACGGCACAAGAGGCGAGATTCTAGACGTTTTCACCCGCTGCGCTGCCGCGCGCCACGCCCGGGATCAAGCCTTGATGGCCTGCGCAATCGCTCGTCCCACGTCGGCGGTGCCCGCCATCCCGCCGAGATCGGCGGTTCGGGGCGCGCCATTGCCGGGCTGCAGCACCGCTTCGATGGCGTTCATCACCGCATCGTGCGCTGCGCGGTACCCCAGGAAGTCGAGCATGAGCGCGCCGCACCAGATCTGGCCGATCGGATTGGCAATGCCCTGGCCGGCGATGTCGGGCGCCGATCCGTGTACGGGTTCGAACAAAGACGGGTGCTGGCGCGTGGGGTTGAGGTTGGCGCTGGGTGCGATGCCGATGGTGCCGGTGCAGGCCGGCCCGAGGTCGGAGAGGATGTCGCCGAACAGGTTGCTGCCGACCACCACGTCGAAGAAGTCGGGGCGCTGCACAAAGTGTGCGGTGAGGATGTCGATGTGGAACTTGTCGACCCGCACGTCCGGGTACTCCTTGGCCATCTCGGCCACGCGTTCGTCCCAGTACGGCATGGTGATGGCGATGCCGTTGCTCTTGGTGGCACTCGTCAGGTGCTTCTTGGGGCGCGAGCGCGCGGTCTCGAAGGCGTAGCGCAACACACGGTCCACGCCGATGCGCGACATCACCGTCTCCTGCATCACGATCTCGCGCTCGGTACCGGGGTACATGCGCCCGCCGATGCTGGAGTACTCGCCTTCGGTGTTCTCGCGCACGATCACCATGTCGATCTCGCCGGGCGCACGCGCGCTGCCGTCGCGCCGCACCACCGGGGCGATCACGCCGGGCATGAGGCGCGCGGGCCGCACGTTGACGTACTGGTCGAACTCGCGGCGGAACAGCAGCAGCGAACCCCAGAGCGAGATGTGGTCGGGCACCTTGTCGGGCCAGCCCACCGCACCAAAGTAGATCGCCTCGTGGCCCCCGATCTGGTCTTTCCAGTCGTCCGGCAACATCTTGCCGTGGCGTTCGAAATAGTCGCAACTGGAGAAGTCGAAGTGGTCGAACTGCAGGTCGATGCCGAACTTCGTCGCGGCGGCTTCGAGCACACGGATGCCCTCGGGCATGACTTCGGTGCCGATGCCGTCTCCGGCGATGACGGCGATGCGGTGTTGGCTCATGGGTGTACTTTCGCAAGGGTCGTTGGAGGTCGCCAGCATAGCCCGCTTCTCAGCAATAATTCGGCAATTGATTCGAGCCAAAAAGGAAACAATTGGACCGTGCCGATCTGGAACTTGTGCTCGCCGTGCGCCAGCATCACAGCCTCGTGATGGCTGCCCGAGCGATGCGGGTGGCGCCTTCGGTGGTCACCAAACGCCTGGCCGCTCTGGAAGCGGGCCTGGGCCTGAAACTGTTCCAGCGCACCACCCGGCGCGTGAGTCCCACGGCCGAAGGCGATGCCTTGTGCGAGCGGGCCGCGCCCCTGCTGCGTGCCTTCGAGGATGTGGAAGCCGAGCTGCGCGAACGTCAGGTCGAGCCGGCCGGACCGATTCGGCTGGCGGCCACCTTCGGCTTTGGTCGCCTGTGGGTCGGGCCGGCGCTGGCCGAGTTCCAGGCCCTGCACCCGGGCGTGCAGGTGCAATTGCAGCTCACCGAACAGCTGCCCGATCTCGCCGTGGAAGGATTTGACGGCGCCATCTGGCTCTGGAATGCACCGAACGAGCGCGCAGCGGAATGGGCATCGAGGCGGCTGGCCAGCAACCAGCGTGTCCTGGTGGCCGCTCCGGCCTACCTGGCGCGTCACGGCACGCCGCACACGCTGCCAGAACTCGGCGATCACCGCTGTCTGGTGGTGCGCGAAAACGGCGGCGGGCCGGGCCAGCGGTTTGACCATTGGCGGCTGCAGCGCGCAGGCGAGGCGCGGGTCCATCACGTGCCGGTGAACGGTCCGCTCTCCAGCAATTCGGGCGAGTTGGTGCGCGACTGGTGTTTGGGCGGCCACGGCATCATGCTGCGCAGCCTGTGGGACGTGGCACCGCAACTGGCCGGCGGCGAACTGGTGCGCGTGCTGCCCGACCACGCGATGACGGACGCCGACATCCACTGGCTCGCGCCCTACCGCGCGCAGACGCCGCGGCGCATTCGCCTGCTGGTGGATTTTCTGATCGAACGCTTCCGCCACGAACCGTGGAAGCCTGCGCGGCGCGCCGTTACCGTGAAGCGCGGACCACCAGGCTCACGCCAAAAGCGGTGATGGCCGTGCCCGCCAGCGTGACCGCCGTGATGGGCTCTGCAAACAACACCCAGGCGATCAACGCGGTGCACGGTGGCACCAGGTACATCAGGCTCGTGACCGAGGTCGCCGCACCGCGCTGGATGAGCATGTAGAGTAGCGAACTGCCACCCAGCGTCAGCCCGAGCACCGACCAGGCCATGGCCCCCATGAGCTGGCCGTTCCATTGCATGACCTCGGTTTCCAGCAAGGTCAGGGGCAGCGTGACGAGCAAGGCCGCGAGCAGTTGCACCGCGTTGGCGGTGCGCACGTCACAGGCTGCCACAAAACGCTTCTGGTACAGCGTGCCGATGGTGATGGAGAACAGCGCCATGACCGCCAGCGACAGGTTGAACCAGGTGGCCTGGTCCCCCGGGCCTCCGGCCCCGAACTTGCGCGACACCACCAGTACCAGCCCGGTAAAACCCAGCACGAGACCCAGCCATTGCCGCTTGCTGACTCGGGAGCCGGTGCCCGAAAGCCAGATGGCGGTGAGCACCGGCTGCAAACCAACGATGAGCGATGACAGGCCCGAGCCCATCCCCGCCTTGACCGCCACCCAGACACCGCCCAGATAGCCCGCGTGCATGAACACGCCCGTGACCGCGAGATGCACCCACTGCGCGCGGGAGGTCGGCCATTTCACACCGGCCAGGAGAATCCACGGCAGGAAGCAGGCGATGGACAGCGCGTAGCGCACCGCGAGGAACTTCATTGGCGGCGCGTAAGGCATGCCGTAGCGCGCGACGATGAAGCCGGTGCTCCAGATCAGCACGAACACCCAGGGCATGGCACGAAGCCACGCGTTGTCTTGCGTCGGAGAATGCATGGACCGTCTGCGCCGTCAGCGGGATTTGGCGCGAATCTCGGGAATGGCCTTCTGCAGGTAATAGACCATCGACCAGATGGTGAGCACCGCCGAAATCCAGATGAGCCAGGTGCCCCAGACATGGGTATCGATCAGCTGGAACAGGGTGCCGTCGAACAGCAGGAAGGGAATGGCCACCATCTGAACGGTGGTCTTGACCTTGCCGATCATGTGCACCGCCACGCTCTTGGTGGCGCCGATGATCGCCATCCACTCCCGCAGCGACGAGATGGCGATTTCACGTCCGATGATGATCAGCGCCACGAACACGTCGGCGCGGTCCAGGTGCACCAGCACGAGCAGCGCCGCACACACCAGGAACTTGTCCGCCACCGGATCGAGGAAGGCGCCGAAGGCCGAGGTCTGGTTGAGCTTTCGCGCCAGGTAACCGTCGGCCCAGTCGGTCAGCGCGAACACGACAAACATGACCGTGGCGATCAGGTTCTGCTGCGCCACGCTCATGCCTTCCATATAGAACACCCCCACGATCAGCGGGATGGCCACGATGCGAGCCCAGGTGAGCAGGGTGGGGAGGTTGAAAAACATCGTCCGATTATGCGGGCTGGGTCACACAGGGCGTCCGCAGCGCCCTGTCCACGCCCGGTTGCATGGGCGCATGCCCGACGTGGTGTCTCCTCGAAGCCGTCACGAGCACTTTCTCACGGCGCGCTCACCTTTGAGCACGTCTTGCCCGGCATAAATGAGCCTCAAACAACTACTTCAAAGACAATTACGTCATTACTTTGAGTACTTTGGAAATCATTTGAAGTCCGCCACGCCTCAACCACCCGTCCGAACCCGAGCAGAAACAGAACCATGCAGATCCCACACCACCTTCAAGCCCCGCAACTCACCGGACAAGCCAACCGGATCAGCGAGGCCTTCGGTGCCGCCGTGTGGCTGTGGATGCAACTGCCACGGCATCGCCACTTCGCCCTCAAGAACCTCGAGACGCGCCTGCTGGAGCCCATCCGTCAGGGCCAGTACGTGCTGGCATGCACCGGCAGACAGAACGGGCAGCGCGACCCGGTGGCCTTGCTGCTGTACGCCAGGCTGAGCGCCCGTGCCGAAAGCCAGTACCTTCACGACCCTTCCGCCGCCTTGCCCGCCAGCGACTGGTGCAGCGGCGACCGGTTGTGGCTGATCGACTGGGTGTCCCCGTTTGGTCAGTCATGGCCGTTGCGCCATCCCATGTTGGCGTTGTTTGAGCGCCAGACCGCACGCAGCCTGATGCGGCACCCGCGCGCCAGCGCCACGCAGGTGAACACCTGGCGTGGCGAGGGCTGCACCCAGGACGCCGCCCATGCGTGGTGGCGAGAGCGCCCGATCCTGAACCGTCCCGGCAGAACGGCGTCGTGGCCGGTTGCAACGCACTGGGAGCCGACCGTTCCAGCCGAACTCATGCACCACGGCTCCGCATCCACCTGATACCGCGCGCGATGGCTCAGTGCAAGGCGCGGTAAATCGCGTCGGCCAGCTCGGTCGAGATGCCTTCCACGGTGCACAGGTCGTCCACGCTGGCGGAAGCCACACCCCGAACGCCGCCGAAACGCTGCAGCAGGCGCGCCCGCTTCTTCGGCCCCACGCCCGGAATGTCTTCCAGCTTGCTGCCGCCGGTGCGCACCTTGGCCCGCTGGGCACGCATGCCGGTGATGGCGAAGCGGTGTGCTTCGTCGCGGATCTGGGCCACCAGCATCAGTGCCGCGGAGTCGTGACCCAGGTAGACCTTCTCGCGGCCGTCGGCGAACACCAGCTCTTCCAGGCCGACCTTGCGGCCCTCCCCTTTTTCCACACCCACGATGAGCGAAAGGTCCAGGCCCAGTTGCTGGAACACCTCGCGCGCCATGCTCACCTGCCCCCTGCCGCCGTCGATGAGCACGAGATCGGGCATGCGCGGACCGGTGATGGACTCAGCGGTGGGTTCAGCCGCTTCGTCGGCGAGGGCTTCGACAGGCTCAGCCCGAACGGTGAGGTCTGGCGGCGCTGCATCCTCCGAACGCATCGCCTCGGCGATCTTGCCGTAGCGCCGCAGCAGCACCTGTTTCATGGCGGCGTAGTCGTCGCCCCCGGTGATGCCCTCGATCTTGTAGCGGCGGTACTGGCTGTTCTGCATCTTGTGGCCTTCGAACACCACACAAGACGCCTGGGTGGACTCACCAGCCGTGTGCGAGATGTCGAAGCACTCGATGCGCAGGGTGTCGAGCTGGTCGTCGGGCAGTTGCAGCGCGTCGGCCAGTGCCCGGGTGCGCGCCTGCTGACTGCCCTCCTCGGCCAGCAAGCGGGCCAGCGCGATGTCGGCGTTTTTCTGCGCCATCTCCAGCCAGATGCGGCGGTGCTCGCGCGGGTTGTGCACCGCGTTCACCTTGTTGCCCGTTTGTTCGGACAGCGCATCCAGCAGCGGCCGGCCCACCGCGTGGCTGGTCACCAGGATTTGCGGCATGGCGATCCCCAGGTAGTGCTGAGCAATGAAAGCTTCGAGCACCTGCACCGCCACGCGCTCAGCCGGGTCGCCGGTGGGCGCATCGCCTTCTTCGGAGAGCGCGTTGTCGATCGCGGTCGCATCGTCCACGTGCGCAGGGAAGTACGGCCGGTCGCCCAGGTGGCGCCCGCCGCGCACCATGGCCAGGTTCACGCAGGCGCGACCGCCGTGCACCTTGACCGCGAGCACGTCCACGTCCTTGTCGGACAGGTTGTCCATGGTCTGCTGGTGCAGCACGCGCGAGAGCGCGGTCATCTGGTTGCGCAGCTCGGCGGCCTGTTCGAATTCGAGTCTTTCGGCGTGCCCCAGCATGCGCTGCTCCAGCGCATCGAGCACGGCCTGCGTCTCGCCACGCAGGAAGCGCTCGGCGTCCTGCACGTCGCGTGCGTAGTCCTCGCTGTCGACCAGGTCCACACAGGGGCCGCTGCAGCGCTTGATCTGGTACAGCAGGCAAGGCCGCGTGCGGTTGGCAAACACCGTGTCTTCGCAGGTGCGCAGGCGAAACACCTTCTGCAGCAGCGTGATGGACTCCTTGACCGCCCAGGCGCTGGGGTACGGCCCGTAGTAACTGTGGCGCCGATCCACCACACCGCGGTAGTAAGCCATGCGCGGAAACGCGAGTGAGGGCACCGGCATCCTGGCCGAGGTGCGGAAGGTCTCGCGCGTGCCGGTGATCTTGAGGTAGGGGTAGCTCTTGTCGTCGCGGAACAGGATGTTGAACTTGGGGTTCAACGTCTTGATGAGGTTGTTCTCCAGCAGGAGCGCCTCGGCCTCGGAGCGCACGACGGTGGTCTCCATGCGCACGATCTTGCTGATCATGTGGCCGATGCGCGTGCCGTCGTGGCTCTTCTGGAAATAGCTCGACACGCGCTTCTTCAGGTTGCGCGCCTTGCCCACGTAGAGCAGCTGGCCCTGGGCGTCGAAATAGCGGTAGACGCCGGGCAGCCCGGGCAGAGCGGCCACTTCGCTGAGCAATTGGTCGGGATGGCTGGCTGGGGTGGGCGTGCTGGACATGGGCGCGTATTGTGCGCGGCCTGAAAAGCCTTGGCCCGACAATGGCGCCCATGCGTTGGGACATTTTCTGCAGGGTGATCGACAACTTCGGCGACGTGGGCGTGTGCTGGCGGCTCTCGGCCGAGCTCGCGCGGCGCGGCGAACGGGTGCGCCTGTGGCTGGACGACCCACTGGCGCTGGCCTGGATGGCGCCCGGTGCGCTTGAAGGCCAGGTGGAGGGCATCGAGGTGGTGCACTGGACCACACCACTGCACGCCGACCAGGTGGCCAGCCCACCTTTGGCGGACGTCTGGATTGAAGCTTTCGGCTGCGAGCCCCCGCCCGAATGCATCCACGACCTCGCCACGCGCCTGACCGGGGGCGAGCGCCCGCCGGTGTGGATCAACCTGGAATACCTGAGCGCCGAGACCTACGTGGAACGGTCGCACCGCCTGCCCTCGCCGGTCATGAGCGGGCCCCTTCGCGGACTCACCAAGTGGTTTTTCTACCCCGGCTTCACCGAACGCACCGGGGGGCTGCTGCGCGAGGCGGACCTGCTGCAGCGCCAGGCCGCGTTCGACGCTGAAGCCTGGCTGCGCGGCCTGGGGCTGTCACCGTCATCACGCCGGGCCAGCCTGTTCTGCTACGAACCCGCGGCCCTACCCGAGGTGCTGCGCCAGGCAGCGCAGGCGTCCTGGCAGTGGCTGGTCACGCCCGGGCGCGCCTGGCGCGCGGCACAGGCATCCCCGAGCGGCCAGCTGCACGCCCTGCCCTTGCTCACCCAAGTCGACTTCGACCACCTGCTCTGGGCCTGCGATCTCAATTTTGTGCGCGGCGAAGACTCGCTGGTGCGTGGGCTCTGGGCCGGCCAGCCCCTCGTGTGGCACATCTACCCACAGCACGATGACGCTCACCACGCCAAGCTGGAGGCCTTCCTGGACTGGCTTCAAGCCCCCGCCACGCTTCGCGTGTTTCACCGCGCCTGGAACGGGATCGGCAGTGCCGCCCCGGTGTGGCCGGACGCCGCCACGCTGGACGACTGGCGCGGCTGCGTGCAGTCTGCGCGCCAACGCCTGCTGACCCAGACCGATCTGGTCACCCAGCTGGGCGACTTCGTGCAGGGGAAGCGATAGGGAAAAGGCGATAAAATTCGAGGCTTTGCGGAAATCCGGCCCGGGCAACACGCCGGTCACCGCTTCCGCCAGCCGTCTGCCTCGCCGCACAGATCGCAGCCATCAGCTCAGTTCCCGGGTGTCCAGCCCACGCCGGGAGCACGCGGCCCAACCGTTGGAACCCTTATGAAAATCGCTCAAGAACTCCGCGCCGGCAACGTCATCATGCACGGCAAGGACCCGATGATCGTCCTGAAAACCGAATACAGCCGCGGTGGCCGTGGTGCCGCCACTGTGCGCCTGAAGCTCAAGGCCCTGCTCAACAACATGGCCACCGAAGTCGTCTGCAAGGCCGACGACAAGATGGACCAGATCATCCTGGACAAAAAGGAGTGCACCTACTCCTACTTCGCCGACCCGATGTACGTCTGCATGGACGCCGACTTCAACCAGTACGAGGTGGAAGCCGAGAACATGGGCGACGCGCTGAACTACCTCGAAGACGGCATGACCGTGGAAGTGGTGTTCTACGACGGCAAGGCCATCTCGGTGGAACTGCCCACCAGCGTCGAACGCGTGATCACCTGGACCGAACCCGCTGTGAAGGGCGACACGTCCGGCAAGGTGCTCAAGCCCGCGAAGATCGCCACCGGTTTTGAAGTGTCGGTTCCCCTGTTCGTGGCACAAGACGACAAGATCGAGATCGACACGCGCACCGGCGAATACCGCAAACGGGTTTGACCACGCGCTGACCGTCGGTTTCAAGAGGCTCCTGCGGGAGCCTCTTTCGTTTGTGTTCCACACCCTGCACCATGGATCTGATCGCCCGCATCTCCGACGTCATCATCCCGGTCTTCCTGATCGTGGCCATCGGGTACGGCTACGCGCGCCGGGCCGTGCCCGACATGTCGGTGTTCAACCGCATCGCGCTCGACGTGCTGGCGCCCGTGCTGGTGTATTCGGCGCTGGCCTCGCGCGACTTCCGCATGGCCGACCACACCGCCCTGCTGATCGGCGGCACGGTGCTCATCCTGGGCTCCGGGCTGCTGGCCTGGCCGCTGGCGCGCGCCTTTGGCGCACAGCCGCGCACCCTGGTGCCGGTGGTCATGTTCAACAACTGCGGCAACATGGGCCTGCCGCTGGCCTTGCTGGCCTTCGGCCCGGCGAACTTCGGCGCGGCCGTGGCGCTCTTTTCGGTGAGCAACCTGCTGCATTTTTCGCTCGGCGCGCGCATCACCAGCCGCCTGGCGCGCACACGCGACCTGCTCACCAGCCCGCTCATGATCGGCACCGCACTGGGCTTCATCAGCGCGCTCACCGAGGTGCGCCGGCCGGACGTGGTGCTCTCCGGTCTGAAGCTGCTGGGCGACGCGCTGCTGCCCATGATGCTGTTCGCCCTGGGTGTGCGGCTCACTGCCCTCACCCGCTCGGGTCTGGCGCTGGGTTTGCTGGGCGCACTGGCACGACCCGTCATCGGGCTGGCCGTGGGCATCCCACTGGCCTGGGCACTGGGTCTGGAAGGTGCTGCGCGCGGACAGCTGCTCTTGTTCGCCGCCCTGCCCCCGGCCGTGATGCAGTTCATGCTCGCCGAGCGCTACCAGCAGGAGCCCGACAAAGTGGGCGCCATGATCATGCTGGGCAATGCACTGGCCATCCTGTTCGTGCCGCTGGCCCTGGCACTCGGGCTGTAGTCACACAAGCCGGTCACACTGACGATTCAAGGAGCCTCTCATGGAAACCAAACAGAACCTCAACGAACGCCGCCTGGCCGATGCCTGGGCCGAGCTGCAAACGCACGCCAACGAAGGCAACCCCCTGCACGCCGACGCCTACCGCCTGGCCTTTGCGGACCCCGAATTCCTGCTGCGCCGCGAAACGCGGGGCATCCGCTTTCAGCTGGAGATGCTCAAGCCCGACCTGGCGCAGCGCGACGCGGGCATCGAGAACACCGTGGTGGTATTCGGCAGCGCGCGCTTTCGCGAAGCCAGCGAAGCGCAAGAGATGCTGGTGCGCGCCGAACGCAGCGGCGAAGCGGCCGACATTGCGCGCGCCAAAGCCATGGTGCGCAACGCACCCTACTACGACCACGCCCGCGAGTTCGCCCGCACGGTGGCGCGCTACAGCGCCAGCTGCCCCAAGGCCGACCAGTTGTACATCTGCACCGGCGGCGGCCCCGGCATCATGGAGGCCGCCAGCCGCGGCGCGCACGACGAAGGCGCGCTCAACGTGGGCCTGAACATCGCATTGCCGCACGAGCAGGCGGCGAACCCGTACGTCTCACCCGAGCTGAGCTTCAAGTTCCACTACTTCGCGCTGCGCAAGATGCATTTCATGATGCGCGCCAAGGCCCTGCTCGCGTTCCCCGGCGGCTTCGGCACGCTCGACGAGCTGTTCGAAGTGATCACCCTGGTGCAATGCAAGAAGGCCAAGCCGGTGCCGATCCTGCTGTTCGGATCGGACTACTGGAAACGCCTGATCAACCTCGATGTGCTGGTGGAAGAAGGCGCGATCTCCCCCGAGGATCTGGCGCTGTTCCAGTACGTGGACGATCCCAAGGTTGCGTGGGACGCCATCGTCAAGTTTTACGATTTGAAGACATAACCCCCCGCCGCGCTTCGCGCGTCCCCCCTTGAAAGGGGGGCGCACCCTGGGACCGGCAGAGCCGGATCCTCGGGTGCCCTGAGCAAGACATCACGCTCCGGAAAGGCTCACAAAGCGCTGCGGAGTGGATCCACCCTCACTCTGTCCAGCCACCACCCAAGGCTTTGTACAAGGCCACCTGGTTTTGCTGCTGCGCCAGTCGCGTCTGGGCCAGCGCCTGCTGCGTTGTGAACAGCGAACGCTGTGCGTCCAGCACGTCCAGGAAGCTCGACACGCCGTTGCGGTAACGCAGCTCGGCCAGCCGGAAACGCTCGGCCTCGGCCGTGGCCTGCACCTGCTGCGCCGTGAGCTGGTCGCCCAGCGTGGCGCTGCCGGCCAGCGCATCGGCCACTTCGCGGAACGCGGTCTGGATCGATTTTTCGTACTGCGCCACCGCGATGTCGCGCGCGGCCTTGGCGGATCCGAGGTTGGCGTTGTTGCGTCCCGCATCGAAGATCGGCAGCAACGCCTGCGGCGCCAGCGTGAAACCCCACGAGCCACTTTCAAACAGGCCCGAGAGGCTGCTGCTGGCGGTGCCTGCGCTGGCGGTGAGCGAGATGCGCGGGAAGAAGGCAGCGCGCGCGGCGCCGATGTTGGCGTTGGCCGCGATCAGCTGCTGCTCGGCCTGGCGGATGTCCGGGCGGCGCGCGAGCAGATCGGACGGCAGGCCGGCCGGCACATCGCGCAGCATCGCCGCCGCAGGCACCGGCGCCACGGGAACCACCACCCCATTGGCCGTGGTGGCCTGGGGCATGGCGGGTGGCGCAGGCAGCAGCCCGGCCGGCGGCGTTTGCCCCACCAGCAGCGTGAGCGCGTTCAGGTCGAGCGCACGCGCCCTGCGCTGCTGAGCCAGCGCGGACTGCGCAGCCGCGGTGAGCGACTCGGCCTGGCGCAGGTCCAGCGCCGAGGTGGCGCCGTTGTCGAAGCGCAGCTTGCTCAGGCGCAGGGAGTCTTCGCGCGTGGCCACGGTGCGCTGGGTCAGGGCCAGCAACTCGTCGTTGGTCTGCAGGCTCAGCCAGCTGCTGGCCACCGCCGCCACCAGGCTGGTCTGCGCGGCGTGGCGCGCTTCTTCGCTGGCGAGGTACTGGGCGAGCGCCGCTTCCTTGAGGCTGCCGAGGCGGCCGAAGAAATCGATCTCCCAACTGCTCAAGGCGAGGCCCACGCTGTAGGTGCTGGCGATGCCGCCATTGGCGTCGGGTTGGCGGTTACCGGCCGCCGCCAGCCCCACCGAAGGGAACTGGTCGGCGCGGCGGATCTGGTACTGCGCGCGCACCTGCTCGATGTTGAGCGTGGCCACGCGCAGGTCGCGGTTGTTGGCCAGCGCCAGCGCGATCAGATCGCGCAGGCGGGCATCGCCCACGAACTCGCGCCAGGCCATGTTGTCGGCCTGCGCCGCGACGGGTGCGACTTGGTCAGGGAAGGTGGCGGCCACGGGGGCGGCCGGGCGCTCGTACTTGGGCGTGAACGAGCAGGCGGAGAGCGCCAGCACCGCGAGGCTCAGGGCTCCAAAGCGAAGGTGGGTCATTTCAGTGCACTCCGTGTTGTTGTGCCTGCTCGGCATCACGCTGGTGCTGTCGCGCGCTGCCTTTGAACAGCGTGCGCACCACCACAAAAAAGATCGGCACGAACACCACCGCCAACACCGTGCCGGTGAGCATGCCGCCGATCACGCCGGTGCCGATGGCGCGCTGGCTGGCCGAGCCGGCGCCGGAGGCCAGGGCCAGCGGCAAGACACCCAGCGTGAACGCCAGCGAGGTCATGACGATGGGACGGAAACGCAGGTGGGCGGCTGCCAGCGCGGACTCGATCACGCCCTTGCCCTGTGCCTGCAGGTCCTTCGCAAACTCTATGATCAGGATCGCGTTCTTCGCGGACAGACCGATGATGGTGATCAGGCCGACCTGGAAGTACACGTCGTTGGAATACCCGCGCATCAGCGTGGCGAGCAGCACCCCGATCACGCCCAGCGGCACCACCAGGATCACCGACAGCGGGATCGTCCAGCTCTCGTACAGCGCGGCCAGGCACAGGAACACCGCCAGGATGGCGAAGGCGTACAGGATGATGGCTTGGGAGCCGGCGAGTTTTTCCTCGCGCGTCTGACCGGTCCACTCGTAGCCGATGCCCTGCGGCAACTGCGCAGCGAGCCGCTCCATCTCGGCGATGGCGTCACCCGTGCTGGCACCGGGCGCCGCGCTGCCGCTGATGCGCATGGACGGGTAACCGTTGTAGCGCACGGTCTGCATCGGGCCGGTGATCCACTGCGTGGTGGCAAACGCTGAAAGCGGCACGGCCTGTGCCTTGCTGTTCACCACGTTGATGCGCAACAGGTCTTCGGGCTGCATGCGCGCGGGCGCATCGGCTTGCACCACCACCCGCTGCAGGCGACCCGCGTTGGGAAAGTCGTTCACGTAAGTCGAGCCCAGCGCGGTGCCGATGGCGGCATTGATCGCATCGAAGCCCACGCCCAGCGCATTCGCCTTGTCGCGGTCGATGTCGATCTGCAACTGGGGCGCGTCTTCCAGGCCATCGGGGCGCACCTGGGTGAGCACCTTGCTCTGCGAGACCAACCCAAGGAGCTGGTTGCGCGCGCTGAGCAGCGCGTCGCGACCCAGACCGCCGCGGTCTTGCAGCCGGAAGCTGAAGCCGGACGACGAGCCCAGCTCGGGAATGGGCGGCGGGCTCAGCGGGAAGATGAAGGCATCGCGCACACCCGAGAGCGCACCAAACGCCCGACCGGCCAGGTCTTGCGCCGAACTGCCCTCGGCCGTCCGCTCCTTCCAGTCCTTGAGCGTGATGAAGGCCAGCGCGGCGTTCTGACCCTGACCAGAGAAGCTGAAGCCCAGCACACCGACCATGCTCTGCACCTCGGGCTGCTTGAGGATGAAGTCTTCCACCTGCTTGATCACCTCCAGGGTGCGGCCCTGGGTGGCGCCGGGGGGCAGCTGCACGTTGACCAGCATCGTGCCCTGGTCTTCACCGGGCAGGAACGACGTGGGAAGCCGCATATAGACCACCACCGCCGCGGCCACGATGGCCAGGTAAATGACGAGCGTGCGACCAGCGCGCGGCAGCAGCGCGGCCACACCACCTTCGTAGCCCTTGGCGGTGCGTGCAAAGCTGCGGTTGAACCAGCCGAAGAAGCCTTTCTTTTCGTGGTGGTGACCAGCCTCCACCGGCTTGAGCAAGGTGGCGCAGAGCGCGGGCGTGAGCGAGAGCGCGAGGAAGGCCGAGAACGCGATCGACACGCCCATGACGGCGGAGAACTGGCGGTAGATGTTGCCCACCGAACCGGCAAAGAAGGCCAGCGGCACAAACACCGAGATGAGCACCACGGTGATGCCGATGATGGCGCCCGAGATCTGGGTCATGGCTTTGCGGGTGGCCTCCAGTGGCGGGAGGCCCTCTTCGCTCATGATGCGTTCGACGTTCTCCACCACCACAATGGCATCGTCCACCACGATACCGATCACCAGCACCATGCCGAACATGGTCAGCACGTTGATGGAGAAACCCATGGCCAGCAGCGTGGCGAAGGTACCGAGCAATGCCACCGGCACCACGATGGTGGGGATGATGGTGTACCGGATGTTCTGCAGGAACAGGAACATCACCAGGAACACCAGCAGCATGGCTTCGCCCAGTGTGATGGCCACTTGCTGAATGGAAATCTTCACGAAGCGCGAGCTGTCGTAGGGAATCGACCAGGTCATGCCGGCGGGGAAGAAGCGCTCGAGCTCGGTCATCTTCGCGCGCACCGCGTCGGCCGTGGCCAGCGCATTGCCACTGGGCGAGAGCTGCACGCCGATGCCGGTGGAGGGTTTGCCGTTCAGACGCGCCGAGGTGGCGTAGGCCTGGGCACCGAGCTCGATGCGGGCCACGTCCTTGAGGCGAACGGTCGCCCCGTCGGGGCTGGCGCGCAGTACGATGTTGCCGAACTGTTCGGTGCTGGCGAGCTGGCCGTTGACCACCACGGTGGCCGCGATGCTCTGGCCACCCACGTTGGGCAAGGCGCCGATTTCGCCCGCCGAGACCTGCGCATTCTGTGCGCGGATGGCGTTGGTGACGTCGGCTGCACTCAGGTTGAAGCCCAGCAGCTTGGCCGGATCGATCCAGATGCGCATGGCGCGCTCGGTGCCGAACAGCTGCGCCTGGCCCACACCGGGCAGGCGTTGAAGCTCGGGCACCACGCTGCGCGAGGCGTAGTCGCCCAGCGCCACCGGGTCCCAGGCCGGGTCTTCGCTGGAGAGAATGGCGAACAGCAGGAAGTTGCTGCGCGAGCGGTCCACGCGCACGCCTTGCTGCGTCACGGCGGCGGGCAGGCGCGGCGACGCGCGCGAGAGCCGGTTCTGCACGTCCACCTGCGCCAGCGCGGCGTCGGTGCCGGTCTCGAAGCTGAGCGTGATGCTGCCGGTGCCGTTGGCCTGCGCCACCGACTCCATGTAGATCAGGCCGGGCGAGCCGTTCATTTCCTGCTCGATCACCGAGAGCACGCTGTTCTCCAGCGTGGCAGCCGATGCACCGGGGTAGGTGGCGTTGATGACGATGGACGGAGGCGCCACCGGTGGGTACTGCGCAATCGGCAGCTGCGTGATGGACACGCCGCCCATCACCATGATGAAGAGCGCGATCACCCACGCGAAGATGGGCCGGTCGATGAAAAATTTTGCCATGTCGGGCGCTCCTTACTTGGCAGCCTCGGGCGCCGGCGCGGCGGCGGCCGGTGCGCTGCCGGGTGCCTGCCACGGCACGGCCTTCACGGCGGTGCCGGGCGGCACCATCTGCAGCTTCTGGAAGCCGTCGACCATGACCTGCTCGCCCGCTTTGAGGCCGCCCAGGATCACCCAGCGACCGTTCTGCTGACCACCCACCTTCACATCGCGTTGAGCGACCTTGCCGTCGGTACCGACCACCGACACCTTGTCGCCCTGGGCCGAACGCGTCACCGCCTGCTGTGGGAGGGTGATGGCATTGCCGGCGGTGGCCTGCTCCAGGCGAACGCGCACATACAGACCCGGCAGCAACGTGCCCTTGGGGTTGGGCACCTCGGCACGCAGGGTCACCTGCCCGGTGGCGCTGTCCACCGTGAGGTCGGAGAACAGCAGGCGACCCGGCTCTTCAAACACGCTGCCGTCTTCCATCACCACCTGCACGGCGGCGGCTCGCACGCCCGCGCCCTTGAGCTGGCCGCCCTCCAGGGCTTTGCGCAGGCGGTACACCTCGGCGGCCGACTGCGTGAAGTTCACGTACATCGGGTTGATCTGCTGGACCACGGCCAGCTGGGTGGCTTCACCCTGGCCGACCAGCGCGCCTTCGGTCACCAGCGAGCGTCCGATGCGGCCCGAGATGGGCGATGTGACGCGGGCATAACCCAGGGTGATGTTCGCGGTCTGCACCGAGGCCCGGCCAGCGGCCACGTCGGCCTCGGCCTGCTTCTGCGCCGCCACGGCGCTGGCGTATTCCTGCTGGCTGATGGCGTTTTCCTTCACCAGCGGTGCGTAACGTTCGGCCAGCGCGGTGGCCTGCGTGAGGTTGGCCTGCGAGCGGGCCAGGCCCGCCTGGGCGCTCTGCAAGGCCGCGGCATACGGCGCGGCGTCGATGCGGAACAGCGGTTGGCCCGCCTTGACATCACTGCCTTCGCGGAACAAACGCTCCTGCAGGATCCCCGCCGCCCGCGCCCGCACCTGGGCCACGCGAGAAGCTTCCAGCCGGCCCGGCAATTCGGTCACCAGCCCCACGTCACCCGGCGCCACCGTGATCACGCCGACCTCGGGCGGGGGCATGCCGCCGGCGGCCGCAGCGGCGGGGACTTCGGACTTGCCGCAAGCGCTCAACACCGCCGCCAGCGTCAGCACCGACAGGCCTCGCAACAGGTGGTTCGGGGGGAACGGAACAAACCGGATGCGCGAAACAGGCGCAGACTTGATGGGGCTCAAGGCGGGCATGGGAATCCTTGGGATGAATGAGGGGCGAGGTGCGGCAGCGGGCCATGACCTCGCTGCTCGATCCGTCGCAAAGCGGCGAAGTATACATACATCCAAGAATGTATGTATAGTCCTGACCTGCCCCAAGGGCTTGCTTTCTGGAGACAAACATCATGGTTCGACGCACCAAAGCCGATGCGCTGGTGACCCGCAACACCCTGCTCGATGCTGCAGAGCATTTGTTTCAGGCGCATGGCGTTTCGCGCACATCGCTCAACGACATCGCCACCGCCGCCGGCACCACGCGCGGCGCCATCTACTGGCACTTCAAGGACAAGGCGGACCTGTTCAACGCCATGATGGAGCGTGTGACCATGCCGCTGGAGGGCGCACTGGCCTGCGCGGCGGGCAAGGCGGAGGCCGCCGACAACCCCCTGCTCTCGCTGCGCGATTCCATGATGAACGCGCTCAGGCAGACCGCCACCGACGAACAGACGCGCCGCGTGTTCGAGGTGGCCACGCACAAGGTGGAATACGTGAGCGAAATGCAGGCGGTGCGCGACCGGCACCTGCGGGTGCGCAACCAGTGCATGGCCATGACCGAAAAGGCACTGCGCGAAGTGGTGCGCCGCGAAAACGTCAAGCTGGCCATGCCGCTGCCCACGGCAGCCCTCGGCCTGCACGTGATCATGGACGGCCTGATCCAGAACTGGCTGCTCGACCCGCTGGCGTTTGACCTGGAGAAAAGCGGGCGTCAAACCATGGACGCCTACCTCACCGGCCTGGGCTTCAGCCTTCCCGCCGCTCGGGCACCGCGTCGCGCGGCACCGGCGCGCGCGATGCCAGCTTGAGGTGCAGCGCGGCCTGGGCCATGAGGTTGGCCGAGACCGGCGCGGTGATGAACACAAAGAGCGTGATCAGCAGCTCGGCCACACCGGCACGGCCCTGCACCGCCGCGACCAGCATGGACGCGATCAGCACACCCCCCACGCCCAGCGTGGACGCTTTGGTGGGGGCGTGCAGTCGCATGTAGAAGTCGGGCAGGCGCACCAGACCGATGGCGCCCACCAGCAGGAAGCAGGCGGCGATCACGATGAGGATCGCGGCGGTCCATTCGATGACGGGATGCATGGTGTGTCTCCTTATTCGACCACGTCGCCGCGGCTGAGGTAGCGTGCCAGCGCCACGGTGGATGCAAATCCGAGCATGGCCACCAGCAAGGCGGCCTCGAACAGCAAGGCGGTGTTCCAGCGCATGCCCAGCACCACGATGAGCGCCACGGTGTTGAGGTAAAGCGTGTCGAGCGCGAGCAGGCGATCGGTGGTCTCGGGCCCGAGCAGCAGGCGCCAGCCGCACAGCAGCATGGAGACGGTGATCGCGGCCAGCGCGATGTTCAGGGCGATCTCGAGGATGTTCATGCCGCGCTCCCGGTGCGTGCCTGCTGACCGAAGATCTGCATCAGCGGCGCTTCGTAGCGTTTCTTCATGTCGTCGATCATGGCCTGCGCGTCGTCGCAGTTGAGCGCGTGCACCAGGATCTCGTGGCGCTGCTCGTCGACCACGCACGACACCGTGCCCGGCGTGGTGGTGATGATGGTGGCAAACAGCGCGTTGATGCGGGGATGGTCGGTGGCCAGCGGCACGGGCAGCCAGGCCGGCTTCGGTGTGCTCATGGGGCCCAGCACCAACCGGGCCACCGTGATGTTGGACAGCACGATGTCCTTGAGCACCACCACCGTCAGGCGCAGCGCAGCCATCCAGTCGATGTGGTCTGCCGGCATCAGAAAGGGGTGCAACAGGCGCGGCAGGATCAGCCCGATGAGCAAGGCCGAGAGCAGGTGCACCAGTTCCACGCTGTGCGACAGCGCGAGCCAGCTCAACCCCAGCAGCACCGAGAGCACCGGGTGGTCGAACCAGCCCGCCTTGCGGGCAGGCAGGCGATCTGGGTGGGGGGCGGTCATGGGCGTTCCTCCTGGGGCTTGACGATGGGCGCGGGACGCACGCCGTCGTAGGTTCGCGTGGTCGGTGTGGTTGCCCGGTCAGGTCCCAACACCGCGCGCACATACGCCGCCGGATCGGCCAGCTGGGCGGCGGTCGCGTCGGTGTAACGCTTGATGGGCGAGGCCAGCACGGCCATGACCACCGTCATCAGCATGATGGCCCACACCGCGCTGAGCAACTTGACGCTGGAGCCCGACGTGACGGCGCCGTCCTGCTCGGGTTGCACGTGCCAGAACACCACGACGCCGGCGCGGGCCAGGCCCACGATGGAGAAGAAGCCCACCAGCAGCACCACCGTCCAGACCCAGGCCTGGGCCGGCAGGCCCGAGCTGCTTTCCAGCACCATCAGCTTGCCCAGAAAACCGGGCAACGGCGGCAGTCCGGCGGCCGAAGCGGCGCCGAAGATCATCATCAAACCGAGCAGCAGTGGCTCACGCAGCGCCACGGCGGGCTGCAGCTTGTCGCGCGCATCGCCGCGCTGCGAGGCCATCAGCTCCACCAGCAGGAACAGACCGGCGATCACCACCGTGCTGTGCAAGGTGTAGTACAGCGAGGCCGACAGGCTGGCCGGGGTGAAAAGGCCCACACTCGCCAGGATGGTGCCGACCGACGACACGGTGAGGTAGGCCACCAGACGGGCCATGCTGTGCGCCGCCAGGGCGCCGAGCACACCCAGCACGCTGGTGGTCAGCGCCAGCGGCAGCAGCCAGCCCTGCACCGCCAGCGCGGCTTCACCCGCCTCCACGCCGAACACACCCCAGTGCACGCGGATGATGCTGTAGACACCGACCTTGGTCATGATGGCAAAAAGCGCGGCCACGGGCGCGCTGGCCGCGGCGTAGGTGGCGGGCAGCCAGAAGTACAGCGGAACGATCGCCGCCTTCAAGCCGAACACCACCAGCAAGATCAGCGCCGCAGCGCGCGCGATCAGCGCGGCATCGCCCGTGAGCTGCCCGACGCGCAACCCCACGTCGGCCATGTTGAGCGTGCCGGTGACCGCGTACACCATGCCCAGGCCGATCAGGAACAGGCCCGAAGCCACGAGGTTGAGCACCACGTAATGCACGCCCATGCGGAAGCGCTCCCTGCCCTGCCCGTGCACCAGCAGCACATACGAGGCGATGAGCAGCACCTCGAAGAACACGAAGAGGTTGAACAGGTCACCCGTGAGGAACGCGCCACACAGGCCCATGAGCTGGAACTGGAACAGCGCGTGAAAGTGCCGGCCCCGGGTGTCCCAGCCGCCGGTGGCGTACCACATGGCGGGCACGGCCACGGCGTAGGTGAGCAGCACCATCAATGCCGAGAGACGGTCCACCACCAGCACGATCCCGAACGGCGCGGGCCACTCACCCAACTGGTAGACCAGCAGTTCGCCCTGGGCAGCGTGCCACACCAGGCAGGCGGCCATGAAGGCGCCGAGCAGCATGGAAGCCATGGACAGGCGCCGCCGCCAGCGCAGGCGGGCGTCGTCGTGCCCGCCCCCTTGCGCCGACACGCCCGACGGATCGCCGATGAGCAGCAGCACCACGGCGGTGAAAACGGGCAACAGCACCGACAGCACGGGTGCGTGCTGCAGCCAGAAAGCACTGGTCACATCCCACATCAGTGATGCCCTCCGGGCTCACGGCCATCCACGTGGTCGGTACCGCTCTCGTGCCGGCTGCGCAGGGCGAGTTCGATCACGAAACCGGTGGTGGCAAAGCCGATCACGATGGCGGTGAGCACCAGCGCCTGCGGCAACGGATCGGCCACGGGCCCTTCGCCCACCAGAATGGGCTGGGCGTTGGTCCACAGCCGGCCCATGGCAAACAGGAACACGTTGACGGCGTAACCGAACAGCGACAACCCCAGCACCACCGAAAACGTGCGCCCGCGCAGCATCAGGTAGGCCGCGCAGGCGGTGACAAAACCGATGCCGCTGGCCAAAAGAAATTCCATGCTCATGCGGCACTCCCGGAAGATTGAACAGGCGCGGACGTTTCCCGCGACACGGTGCCCAGCACCGAAATGGTCAGCAGCGTGGCGCCCACCACGGTGAGGTAAACACCCAGGTCGAACAGCGCGGCAGAGGCGAACGGCAGCTCCCCCAGCAAAGGCACATGGGGATGGCCGTGCGCGCTGGTGAGGAAGGGCCGGCCGAACAGGAAGGCGCCCACACCGGTCAACCCGGCAATGCCCACACCCGCGCCGATCCAGACCACGAAGCGGCGACCACCATCGGCCCGCAGCAGCGCCTCGGCCCGGGTCTGCCCCAACGCCATGAACTGCAGCACCAGCGCCACCGCGGTGATCAGGCCGGCGATGAAGCCGCCGCCGGGCAGGTTGTGGCCGCGCATGAAGATGTACACGGTGAAGACAAGCGCCAGCGGCAGCACCACCGATGCCGCCACGCGCAGCAACAGCGGTTGCGCCGCAAAGGTCCAGTGGCGGCCATCGGGGTCCACGGTGGCGCGGCGCGTGCGCATGCCTTCCATGAGCGCCAGCACGCCCAGGGCGGCGATGCCCAGCACGGTGATCTCGCCAAAGGTGTCGTAGCCGCGGAAGTCCACCAGGATCACGTTGACCACGTTGGTGCCCCCACCCAGCGGGATGGATTGCTCGAGGAAGTACCAGGAGATGGACTCGAAGTCGCGCGTGAGCACCAGCCAGGCCAGGCCAGCCATGGCCGCACCGGCGGTCAAGGCCAGCGCCACGTGGCCCAGGCGGTGGACCGGCTTCGTCTCTTTCGGTGAACGCTGCGGCAGCAAGGCCAGGCCCATGAGCAGCAGCACGGTGGAGACCACCTCGACCGAGAGCTGGGTCAAGGCCAGGTCGGGCGCCGACAGGCTCACAAAGGTGAGTGCCGTGACCAGCCCCACCACGCCCACCAGCACCACGGTCTGGAAGCGCTCGCGGTGCGTGAGCGCGATCGCCACACAGGTGGCCAGCAGCAGCAACCAGACCGCGATGGCCAGTGGCGGGGCGGCCATCAATTCACGGTCACCGGTGCCGATGTTGCTGCTGGCCAGCGGAACGGCGGTCATCACCAGCGCGGCCCCCAGCAGCCAGGCCACATACCGCTGCAGCGAACCGTTTTCCAACCGGATCGAGATGCGGCCCGCCGTTGCAAACAGGCCGTCGATCAAGCCCTCGAACATCTGGCGTCCGGTGGCCGGGCCGAACCAGTCTTCGGAGCCGATGCGGTGCAGCCACTTGCCGCGCGCGAGCCAGAAGTACAGACCGGCACCGGCGACCAGCGCCATCACGCTCATGAGCAGCGGCAGGTTGAAACCGTGCCAGATCGAAAGCTTGTATTCCGGCAGTGGCTGGCCTGCCAGTGCGGTGGCGGCCACATCGACCAGCGGACCGAAGGTGGCCGCGGGCAACAGGCCGACCACGATGCACAGGGTCACCAGCAGCATCGACGGCAGCTTCATGCCCAGCGGCGGCTCATGGGGGTGCTGGTTCGGCACATCACCGATGGGTCCGTTGAAATACGTGTCGTGGACGAAGCGCACCGAATACGCCACGCTGAAGACGCTGCCCAGCGTGACCGCCACCGGCACCAGCCAGGCCCACACACCGGCCGTGCCCACCACCGCTTCGGTGAGGAACATTTCCTTCGACAGGAAGCCGTTGGTGAGCGGCACGCCGGCCATGGAGGCGGCCGCCACCATGGACAGCGTGGCGACCCAGGGCATGAGCTTGAAGAGGCCGCCGAGCTGGCGCATGTCGCGGGAATGGGTCTCGTGGTCGACGATGCCCGCGATCATGAAGAGCGAGGCCTTGAAGGTCGCGTGGTTGAGCACATGGAACACGGCTGCCACCGCGGCCAGCGGCGAGCCCAGGCCCACCAGGAAAGTGATGAGACCCAGGTGGCTCACGGTGGAATACGCGAGCAGGCCCTTGAGGTCGTGTTTGAAGATCGCGATGAAGGCCGCGAAGATCATGGTCACCAGGCCGGTGGTGGTGACGATCACCTCGAACCAGCCCGAGCCCGCGAGGATGGGGTAGAGCCGCATGAGCAGAAACACACCGGCCTTCACCATGGTGGCCGAGTGCAGGTAGGCCGAGACCGGTGTGGGCGCGGCCATGGCGTCGGGCAGCCAGAAGTGGAACGGGAACTGCGCGCTCTTGGTGAAGCAGCCCAGCAAGATGAGCAGCAGCGCGGGCACGAACATCGGATCGGCCTGGATCTGCGCCACCTGCCCGAGCATGGCGCTGATCTCGTAGGTGCCGGCGATCTGCCCCAGCAGCACGAAACCGCCCAGCATGGCCAGACCACCACCGCCGGTGACGGCCAGCGCCTGGCGAGCGCCGGCGCGCGCGTCGGCGCGGTGGCTCCAGAAACCCACCAGCAGGAAAGACGACAGGCTGGTGAGCTCCCAGAACACCACCAGCAGCAGCAGGTTGTCGGACAGCACCACGCCCAGCATGGCGGCCATGAACAGCATCATCTCGCTGTAGAACTTGGCCACCGAGTCCTTGGGGCTCAGGTAGAAGTGCGCGTAGATGACGATGAGCAGGCCGATGAACAGGATGAGTCCGGCGAACATCATCGACAGGCCGTCGAGCTTGAACACCAGGTTCAGTCCGATCTCGGGCACCCACTGCCAGCTGTTCATCACGACACCGCCAGCCATCACGGTCGGCGCGTGGGCCACGAGCATCATCAAGCTGGCCAGGGTGACCAAGCCCGCCGCGAGGGCTGCGAGCAAACGGGACCTGGAGCCGAGCCACAAGGTGGCCAGGGTACCCAGCAGGAGGGGCAGCAGGACGATGGTCAACAGCACGGCAAGTCTCTCTAGTGAATCGACAACTTTACAAGGGAGCGCTGACAGGCGCCTGAGTTCCAAACGCCGCCTGCAACACGGCTCCACGGGTTCATGACCCGGTCCGCTCGGGCGCGTCTCGGTGCTCGGCACGCAAGGACCAGGCCAGCGGTGAGCCCATCCCCACCACGGCACCGACGGCCCAGAACACCGCACCCACGCCCACCAGGGCGCCCACGGAGCCGAACAGCAAGGGCATCACCACACTCGATCCGTTGATCGCCATGGCGCGCAGACCCAGCGCCTCGCCGTGGCGGTGGTGCGGCGTCATCTGGTGCAGCGTGCTCATGATCATGGGCTGCACCGAGCCCAGCGCCAGACCCAACAGGATCGACAACGCTGCCATGGCCCACGCCGCTTGCACCAGCGGGTACACAGCGAACAGCAGCGCTGTGGCAACCATGGCCGTGCCGATGACGACCGACTCGCGCAAGCGCGCGGCCAGCCAGGGCATGAGCACGCGGATCGCGGTGGCCGCCAGCGCAAACGCCCCGAGGATGGAGCCGATCACCGTGGCGCTCAGGCCGCGCTCGTGGCCGAGCACCGGCACCAGGAAGGTGTGCACGTCCCAGCACGACGAGAGCATCCAGTTGATGAGCATCAGCTTGCGAAAACCCGCGTCCTTGAGCAGGTTCCACGACGAACCACTGGACTGTCGCAACCCGGGCGCCACCGGCTCGTGTTCGACCGTGTGGCGCACCCAGATCCAGGCCATCGAAGGAAGCAACGCGAGCAACAGGAAAGCCGCACGAAAGCCGAAGCTGTCGATCATCACGCCGGCAGCAAACGGCCCCAGGAAGTTGGAAATGGACGGGCCGATGGCCATCCAGCTGAACACCTGCCGCAGCTCGGTGGCGCCGTTGGCGAGGCGCCCCACGTGGCGCTGCAGTGCGATCATGGCCAGCCCCGTGGCGGCCCCGCAGCTCAGCGCAGTGAGGCACAACACGCCGAACACGGGGAAGGCCACGGCGATGGCCGCGCCCGCCGACGCCACACCCACCGCCATCGCCACCGGCTTCTTCAGACCGCGCCGGTCCGCGTAGCGCCCGGCCGGCAAGGCCATGAACACCGGTGCCAACGCGAACAACGCCAGCAGCATGCCCACGGCGGCCGGGCTGTAACCCTCGCGCAGCGCCATCAAGGGCGCTGCCATGCGAAAGCCGGTCATGCAGGCATGCAGGCAGATCTGAGCAGCGATCAGACGTGCCAGGTTGGACCGCAACCCGGGGTTCAAGCGTCCCCGGTGTCGTTGGGGTCCAGCGGCAGCAGCGCACTGGCCTGCTCCTGCGGCAGCGCCTCCACCGCCTTGAGCGCGCGGCCCATGGCGCGGCTGCGCGTCTCGGCACTGTCCAGCGTGTTGAGCACGGTCTGCGTCTGGCTCTTCACGCGGGCCAGCACATCACCGAATTTGCCGAACTCGGTCTTGACCGCGCCCAGCACCTGCCAGACCTCGCTGGAGCGCTTCTCCAGCGCCAGCGTGCGAAAGCCCATTTGCAGCGAATTGAGCATGGCCATGAGCGTGGTCGGCCCGGCCAGCGTCACACGGTATTCGCGCTGCAGCACCTCCATCAGCCCCGGCCGGCGCAGCACTTCGGCGTACAGCCCTTCGGTGGGCAGGAACAGGATGGCGAAGTCGGTCGTGTGCGGCGGCTCCAGGTACTTGTCGGCCATGGACTTGGCCTCGAGCTTGATGCGCTGCTCCAGCCCGCGAGCGGCCATCTCCGCGCCCTCGGCGTCGGCGCGCTGTTGTGCGTCGAGCAGGCGCTCGTAGTCTTCGTTGGGAAACTTCGCGTCGATGGGCAGCCAGCACGGCGCGCCGTCGTCGCTGCGGCCGGGCATCTTGATGGCGAAATCCACCGTGAAGCGGCTGCCCGGTTTGGTCATGACCTGCGTGGCGTACTGGTCGGGCGCAAACACCTGTTCGAGCAAGGCCGCGAGCTGCGCCTCCCCGAACATGCCGCGCGTCTTCACATTGGTCAGCAGGTGCTTGAGGTCGCCCACACCCTGGGCCAGCGTCTGCATTTCGCCCAGACCCTTGTGCACCTGCTCCAGCCGGTCGGCCACCTGCTTGAAGCTTTCACCCAGACGCGCCTGCAGCGTGCTTTGCAGCTTTTCGTCCACCGTGGCGCGCATCTCGTCGAGCTTGGCCGCGTTGCCCTGCTGCAGCTGCATCAGCTGCGCCTCCAGCGTGGCGCGCACCTCGGCCAGGCGGCGCGAGTTGGCTTCGCTCAGGTCTTGCAGCTGGCGCGTGAGCGTGTCGCCCAGCGTGCCGCGCAGTTGCACGAGTTGCTGCGCAAAGGCGTCGATCTGCGCGTTCTGCGTGCGGGTGGCCTCCGCCCCCTGGCTGGTGAGCGCTTCCTGAAAGGTGGCCAGGGTTTGCTGCAGCTCCTGGCGCGCGGTGCGCGAACCGTCGGCCATCTCACGACGCAGTTCGCTCTCGACCCGCTCCACGCGCGCCGTGGTCTGTTGCAGCTGGTTGAGCAGGGTCTGGCGGTGCGCGAGTTCGTCGGCGTCCACCACCGGCTTGCGCAGCCACAGCGCCACCTGCAGGAGCACACCGATGGCGGCGAGCACCAGCAGCGCGATGAGCAGCGCGGCATCGGACATCAGCGCGCGCTCTTGCCGATGATTTCGGCGTTGAGCGGTGTCAGCGGCTTGCCTTGGGTGAGGTAAGCGATCACGTTGTCGGCCGCGAGCTGGGCCATGGCGCGGCGCGTCTTGAGCGTGGCGCTGGCGATGTGCGGCGTGAGCACCACGTTGGGCACGGTCAGCAGGTCGGGGTGCACCTGGGGCTCGCCTTCAAACACATCCAGACCAGCGGCGGCGATCACGCGGTTGCGCAAGGCCTGCGCGAGTGCGGCGTCGTCCACGATGCCGCCGCGCGCGATGTTGACCAGCGTGGCGGTGGGCTTCATCTGCGCGATCTCGGCCGCACCGATGGTGTGGTGGTTTTCGGGGCTGTAAGGCAACACCAGGATCAGGTGGTCGGCGGTCTTGAGCAGCGTGGTCTTGTCCACATAGCTGGCCTTGCATTCGGCCTCGAGCGCGGCATCGAGCCGGGAACGGTTGTGGTAGATCACGTTCATGCCGAAGCCATGGGCGCCGCGGCGCGCGATGGCCTGACCGATGCGGCCCATGCCCAGGATGCCCAGCGTGCTGCCGTGCACCTCGGCGCCGGCAAACATGTCCAGCGCCCATTTGTTCCATTCGCCGGCGCGCAGGAAATGTTCGCTCTCGGTGAGGCGCCGCGCCGTGGCCATGATCAGCGCAAAACCGAAGTCGGCGGTGGTTTCGGTCAACACATCGGGCGTGTTGGTGGCCAGCACGCCCGCCGCGCTGAGCGCGGGCACGTCGAAGTTGTTGAAACCCACCGCGATGTTGGCCACCACGCGCAGCTGCGGGCAGGCAGCGGCCACCGCGCCGTCGATGCGCTCGCTGCCGGTGGTGAGTGCACCCACCTTGCCTTGCAGGCGGGCGATGAGCTCGGCGGGTGCGAGCACGCCGTCGTTGTCGTTGGTGTCAACGTCGAAATGCTGACGCAGGTGTTCAACCACCTCGGGGAAGATCTTGCGGCTGACGAGGATGGAAGGTTTTGTCATGTGTGTGTCTCCAGAGAATCAGATGAACCAGATCCAGGTCATGAGGGCGAACAGCGGCACCAGGATGCCGAACGACCAGACCATGTAACCAAAGAAGCTCGGCATCTTCACGCCGCGGTCTTCGGCGATGGCCTTGACCATGAGGTTGGGCGCGTTGCCGATGTAGGTGTTCGCACCCATGAACACGGCACCGGCCGAGATGGCCACCAGGGTGGGCGCCAGCGCGTTCATCAGCACCTGCGGGTCGCCGCCGGCGGTGTTGAAAAACACCAGGTAAGTCGGTGCGTTGTCCAGGAATGAGCTGAGTGCGCCCGTGGCCCAGAAGTACATGGCGGGGTTGGGCGTGCCGTCCGCGTTGGTGACGGCGTTCACCACCGCGCCAAAGGGACCGTCCACACCCGCCTTGAGCATGGCAATCACCGGGATGATGGTGAGGAAGATGGCCGCAAACAGCTTGGCCACTTCCTGCATCGGGCCCCAGCCGAACTGGTTGCTCTCGTGCGCGCTGGATGGCGTGATCTTCAGCGAAACGAGCGTGACGACGATCAGGCCGATGTCGCGCACGATGCCGGGCAGGCCGACCTCGGTGCCTGCGATGTTGAACACCACGGACGACTTCCACAAACCGCTGAGCAGCACCAGGAACACCACCACACCCAGCAGCGCGAAGTTGACGCTGCCGTCGAAGCCGAGGCGCTGCGTGTCGGGCGTGGGGTCCACCGGGCGCACTTCTTCCCGACGGTGGTGGTACCACCAATCGATGGCATAAAACATCAGCAGCAAGGTGCCGATGAGGAACAGCGTGTGGCCCCAGAGGTGGGTGACGGTCCAGAAAAAGTCCACGCCCTTCAGGAAACCCAGAAACAGTGGCGGATCGCCCAGCGGCGTGAGCGCACCGCCAGCGTTGGACACGATGAAGATGAAGAACACCACCACGTGCGCCTGGTGCTTGCGGTTGTCGTTGGCCCGGATCAGCGGGCGGATCAGCAGCATCGATGCACCGGTGGTGCCCATGAAACTGGCCAGCACCGCACCGATGGCCAGCAAACCCGTGTTCAACCCCGGGCCTCCGTGCAGGTTGCCCCGCACGAAGATGCCGCCGGCCACGGTGAACAGCGCGGTGAGCAGGATGATGAAGGGGATGTACTCGGCCAGCGCTGCGTGCGCCACCGCCACACCCGTGGCCGCCGGACCGAAGGTGACGGCAAACGGAATCAGGAAGGCCAGGCCCCAGGCCGCCGCCACCTTGCCGAAGTGGTGGTGCCAGAAAATCGGGGCCACCAAGGGCATCAGCGCGATGGACAACAACACGCCCGCAAACGGAACGCCCCACAGCACGGACAACTGCGCGCCGTCGAGTTCGGCCGCGTGCGCAAGGCCCGGCAGCAGTGCGCTGGCCAAGGCCAGCGCCTGCACGCTTCTTGTGTTCATGGGCGCCTCCGCAGCGAAGCGCTCAGACCGCGAGCAGGTCGACTTCGAACAGCAGCGTGGCGTTGGGCGGAATCACGCCACCGGCACCGCGGGCACCGTAACCCAGCGCGGCCGGGATCACCAGGCGGCGCGTGCCACCCACGGCCATGCCCTGCACCCCCTCGTCCCAGCCCTTGATGACGTGGCCGGCACCCAGCGGAAACTCGAACGGCTGGCCGCGGTCCTTGCTCGAATCGAACTTGGAACCCTGCACGCCGTCGTTGTACAGCCAGCCGGTGTAGTGCACCTGCACCGGGCGTCCGGCTTTGGCAACCTCGCCATTTCCGACCACGGTGTCTTCGTACTGCAGGCCGCTGGGGGTGGTGATCATGGTGTCTCCTGGGTTTGAAAAGAAAAAGGAAAGAGGCGCGATTATTCCAGCCAGGTCGTGAACGACCCGACAGGCTCACGCGGCGTGTGGAATCCATTGACCTTGTCGGCCGGGTCCGCGTAGCCCAGGGCCATGCCGCAGACCAGCATTTCGCTCTCGCCAGCAGCGATGTGCGGCAGGATGATCTTGGCGAAACCGTTCCACGCGGCTTGCGGGCAGGTGTGCAGACCGTGCCCGCGCGCGGCGACCATGATGCTTTGCAGGAACATGCCGTAGTCCACCAGCGAGCCACGGCCCATCACGCGGTCCAGCGTGAACATCAAGCCGACCGGCGCGTCAAAGAAACGGTAGTTGCGCTGGTGCTGCGCGTGCATCTTGTCCTTGTCGCCCTTGGTGATGCCGAGCAGGCCGTACAGGCTCCAGCCGTTTTCACGCCGGCGGTCGATGAAGGGGCTGACCCACTTCTCGGGGTAATAGTCGTATTCCTCGCGGTACTCGGCGGCCAGCGCCGGGTCGGCGCGCAAGGCGTCGTGTGCGGCACAGACCTTGTCCACCAGTGTGTCGCGGCTCTGGCCCTGCAACACATACACCTTCCAGGGCTGGGTATTGGTACCCGACGGCGCGCGGCTGGCCACCTCCAGCAGGTGCTCCAGCGTGGCGCGCGGCACCGGTTGGGGCAAAAAGGCGCGAGCCGACATGCGGCTGGTGATCGCGGCGTCCACGCTGACCGGATCGATCACGGGCGCGGTGGGGTTGTGGCTCATAGCAGGGTCTCCAGGGTTGTCTTCAAAGGCTCGGGCAGGGGCACGGGCCGGCGCGTGTGGCGATCCACATAGACGTGCACGAAGTGCCCACACGCCGCGGCCAGGTCTTCGCCATCGGCAAACAGGCCCACCTCGTAGCGCACGCTCGACGTGCCCAGGTGCGCCACGCGCAAGCCTGCCCACACGGTTTGTGGAAAGGCCAGGGGCGCGAAGTAGTTGCATTGCGTCTCGATCACGAGACCGATCACCGGACCGTGGTGGATATCCAATGCACCCTGCTCGATCAGGTGGGCGTTCACGGCGGTGTCAAACCAGCTGTAGTACACCACGTTGTTCACATGACCGTAGACGTCGTTGTCGGCCCAGCGGGTGGTGATGGAACGCAGCACCCGGTAGGCGCTGCGCGGCAAAGGTTGCGGGCGTGTGGCCGGTGCTGGGTTGCTCATGGCGCGGCATTGTGCCAGCGGGTGGCCTGGCGAGCTGTCGCGGCTGTCACGTCCAATGCGGTCGTGGCTTGCCAGCGCGCCTGGTACGCCAACGCCGTGCGGTAGGTGTTCATCTGCACCTGCACCGTCGCCTCCATGTCGGTGCCGTAGCCACCCCCCATCACGAAGGCCAGCGGCAGGCGACGGCTCCAGGCCCAGTCCATCACGCGGCGGTCGCGCGCCTCCATGCCATCAAACGTGAGCTTGAGGCGCCCGAGCCGGTCGCCTTCGTGCGGATCGGCCCCGGCCAGGTAGATCACGAGGCCGGGCTCGAAGCGGCGCTCCAGCTCTTCCAGCGCCCATTCCAGGGACTCCAGATACTCTGCATCCCCGCAACCGTCGGCCAGTTCCACGTCGAGGTCGCTCGGCTCCTTGCGGAACGGAAAGTTCTTCGCGCCGTGCAGTGACAGGGTGAACACCGAATCGTCTTGGGCAAAGATCTTCGCCGTGCCATTGCCCTGGTGCACGTCCAGGTCGATGATGGCCACCCGCAACATGCCGCGCGCCCTGTGTGCACGGGCGTGCTCAGCCTGCATCAGGCGCGCAGCGACCGCAGCGTCATTGAAAACGCAGAAGCCACTGCCTTTGTCGGCGTAAGCGTGGTGGGTGCCGCCGGCCAGGTTGGCGGCCAAACCGCCGCCATGCATCGCCTGGCGACACGCCTGAACCGTGGCACCCACCGAGCGGCGCGCTCGCTCTGCCATGGCAGGGCTCCAAGGGAAGCCGATCTCGCGCTGCGCGGCGGACGACAAGGTGCCGGTGTGCACCGCCTCGATGTAGGCGGGGGTGTGCACCAACGCCAGTTCACCGTCGCTGGCCGGCTGGGCCTCGCGCAGCACCACCTGTGGCAGCTCCGCGGCGAGGCGCTCGCGCAACCGGGCGTACTTGGCCATGGGGAAACGGTGGCCCGTGGGCAAGGGGAGAACGAAGTGGTCGGCGTAGAAGGCTTGCAAGGGGCACGCACCGTGGTCAAGGGGGACGTGGGATTGTGTCCGGCTCGGGTATTCAATGGGCGCATGCGCCCATTTAGGTCACCCCACCTAGAATGGTGCGGCGCAGCAAAAACCGCTTGCGCCATTGCGGGTTATCCCTATAATCGCGGTTATGTTGCAGTGCAGCAATGTGAACAAAAAGCAAAAGCGTCCAGACAGCGCCCTGTTCCCAGCAGCCCTCAACTAAACCCTGTTTCACCAAGTTTAGGAGTACGAATATGCTGACCGCCGAACAAATGATTGCCGCCCAGAAAGCCAACATCGAGACCATTTTCGGTCTGACCCAGAAAGCCTTTGAAGGCGTGGAAAAGCTGGTCGAACTCAACATGCAAGCCACCAAGGCCGCCATGTCCGAGTCCGCCAACAGCACCCAGGCCCTCCTCAGCGTCAAAGACGCCCAGGAACTGCTGACGCTGCAAGCCAGCCTGATGCAGCCGCTGGCTGAAAAGACCGTGGCTTACAGCCGCCACCTGTACGACATCGCCCAGGGCACGACCGCCGAATTCGGCAAGGCCGCTGAAGCACAAGCCAGCGACACCCAGAAGAAATTCATGGCTGTCGTCGACAACGCCTCCAAGAACGCCCCCGCCGGTTCGGAAACCGCTGTGGCCGTCATGAAGAGCGCCGTGTCCGCCGCCAACAACGCCATGGAATCGGTGCAGAAGGCTGTCAAGCAGGCCACCGAAATGGCCGAAGCCAACTTCAACACCGTGACCGCCTCCGCCGTCAACGCTTCGAAGTCGGTCGCCAAAAAGCGCTGAACAAGCGGCTGATCGTGCCGTTGATCGGCGTCTTGGATTTTTCATCCAGGCCGCAAACTAGCATCAATCCACGATCTGCCCGACCTTCACAGGAACGGGTTCCAGATCAAACCCGTTTCTCTGGTTGTCTCCTCGGGTCCTTTTCGAAATTCGATTTCATCGGACCCCTTAAGCCCCCGCCGCAAGGCAGGGGCTTTTTTTATGGGCGCGTGCCGTTCACCGGTTTCAACCGGGCCAGCTGGGTCTTGAGCTGCGGCAGAGCCGCGAGCATCGCTGCCCGGCCCGCCTCGATCGAACGCTTGCGCGACGCAAAATCGGCACTGCCCACACCGGTGAGTGCCGGACGCACCACGACGTCGGCGGTGGCCAGTTCGTGCCGGTTGATGCTCTGGCCCATGATGGCAAAGGTCTGCAGCAGCACGCGGATGTTGCCCACCGCCAGATTGCCCTCGGGCGCGCTGGAAATGTCCACCGCCAGCACCACCTCGGCCCCCATGTCGCGCGCCTGCTGCACCGGCACGGGTGCCACCAGGCCACCGTCTACATACTCGCGCCCGGCGATGCCCACCGGGGCAAACAGTCCAGGTACCGCGCTCGACGCGCGCACCGCCTGCGCCACGTCGCCCCGCCGGAACAAGACCCCCTGCCCCGTGCCCAGGTCGGTCGCCAGCACGCCCAGGGGCAGCGCCATGCTTTCGATCGTGCGCCCATCCACCGCCTGGCTCACGTAACGAGCCAGCGCGTCGCCGCGCAACAGGCCTCGGCCCAGGATGGGCAATGCCCAGTCGGTCAGCGTGACCTCGTCCATGCTCATGGCGACCCGCTCCAGTTCGGTGGGGGTTTTGCCACTGGCGTAGAGCGCGGCGACGAGGCTGCCGGCCGAGGTACCGGCCAGCAAATCGGGGCGGATGCCGTTTTCCTCCAGCACCTGGATCACGCCCACATGGGCGAATCCGCGCGCTGCGCCGCCACCGAGCGCCAGCCCCAGCCGTGGGGCTCGCATGACCGGCGCCACCCCCATCGGCTGAACCTGTGGCGTCGGCACCGGCGAGACCGCCACCGGCCCCTGCACGGTGGAACACGCTGTCAGAGCGGTCAGGCAAAAGACAAAGCCCCAAGCCTTGCAATACTTATTGAGAACAATTCGCGTTAGTGTTAGCATCACGTGCATTATCCGGCAAGCCCTGCAGGCGCCCTGTGAAGCCACCGACCTTGTTTCCTTCATTTCAACTCCCGAGGATCTCCATGACTCCGTTCCGCAAACTCTCGATTGCCGTGGCCGCCATCGCCGCCACGATCGGCCTGCAAGGACAGGCGCAAGCCCAGGAGAAGGTGCTCAACCTCTACTCCGCACGCCACTACCAGACCGACGAGGTGATGTACGACACCTTCACCAAAACAACCGGCATCAGGATCAACCGCGTGGACGCTGACGACGCCGGCATTGTGGCGCGCCTGCGCGCCGAAGGTGCGGCTTCACCGGCCGATGTGATCCTGCTCGTGGACGCTGCCCGCATGGCTTCGGCCGACAACCAGGGCCTCTTCCAACCGTTCCAGTCGGCCAAACTCGACGCGGCCATTCCCGCCAAACTGCGCGCCACACCCAGCGAAGGCGGCGTGACCTGGACCGGCTTCTCCACCCGCGCCCGAGTGATCGTGTACGACCCGATGCGCGTGAAAGCCGCCGATGTGGCGACCTACGAACAACTCGCCGACCCCAAGCTCAAGGGCATGGTCTGCACGCGCTCAGGCTCGCACCCCTACAACCTCTCGTTGTTCGCCACGGTGGTCGAGCGACTGGGCGACCAGAAGGGTGAAGCCTGGCTCAAAGGCGTGGTGGACAACATGGCGCGCGCACCCAAGGGCGGCGACACCGACCAGATCAAAGCCGTGGCCTCCGGCGAATGTGGCGTGGCGCTGAGCAACACGTATTACATCGCCCGTCTCATCAAGTCCGACAAGCCGGAGGACCGCGCCGTCATGGAGAAAGTGCGCATCGTCTTTCCCAACCAGGCGACCACGGGCACGCACGTGAACATCGCTGGCGCGGCTGTGGCCAAACACGCCAAGAACCGAGACAACGCGGTGCAGTTCATGGAGTTCCTGGCCAGCCCGTTCGCGCAGGACTACTTTGCCAACGGCAACAACGAGTTCCCGGCCGTCAAGGGCCTGAAAGTGTCCAACCCGGCCATCAAGGCCATGGGGGGTGACAACTTCAAGGCCGAGACCGTGCCGCTGGGCGTGGTGGCAAAAAACATGACGAAAGTTCAGCAGATGCTGGACCGCGTTGGCTACAAGTAACCCCCGACTCTTCAACTCAAAGGCCCGCCATCGCGGGCCTTTTTGCTGGGTGTGTCAGTAAATCCGGGGCACGTGAATTTCGCCGGGCACCTGGTGGCGTCGGTAGCCTTCGTGCCGCACGCGCTCGGGCAGCGTGATGGTGGGGCGCTCCACCTCGCCGTAGGGCATCTGGTGCAGCAGGTGGTGGATGCAGTTCAGCCGCGCCTTTTTCTTGTCGTCGGCCTGCACCACCCACCACGGTGACTCGGGAATGTGGGTGCGCTCCAGCATCACTTCTTTCGCCTTGGTGTAAAGCTCCCAGCGACGGCGGCTTTCCAGGTCCATGGGGCTGAGCTTCCACTGTTTGAGTGGATCGTGAATGCGACCCAGAAAGCGCAGGTGCTGCTCTTCGTCGGAGATGGAGAACCAGTACTTGATGAGCTGGATGCCCGAGCGCACCAGCATCTTCTCGAACTCGGGCACCGAGCGGAAGAACTCCTCGTACTGCTCGTCGCTGCAGAAGCCCATGACCCGCTCGACGCCGGCGCGGTTGTACCAGCTGCGGTCAAACAGGACCATCTCGCCCGCGGCCGGCAAGTGCGCCGCGTAGCGCTGGAAGTACCACTGCGTGCGCTCGCGGTCGTTGGGCGCGGGCAGCGCTGCCACGCGGCACACGCGCGGGTTCAGGCGCTGGGTGATGCGTTTGATGACGCCGCCCTTGCCCGCCGCATCGCGGCCTTCGAAGACGATCACCACCTTGTGCCCGGTGGCCACGACCCAGTCCTGCAGCTTCACCAGCTCGGCCTGCAAGCGGAACAATTCCCGAAAGTACTGTTGACGTTCGGCCTTGTGCTGCTTCAGGGCCTCGGCGTCCTGCGACTCGTCGACCCGGTCCTCCATCTCCATTTCCAACTCTTCGTCGTAACCGTCCATCACATCGGTGTGAATGCGGCGCAGCAACTCGTCCTGACTGTCGAACATGGGGAGACTCCGGAGGGCAAAGGCTTCAGACTAGGCCCGGACGGTGACAGCCCCGTGACGACGCGCTGCCGCATAATCGCCCACTGATTGACGTTTACGTCAACGTCAAACACCCCCTCACCTCACAGGAGCACACCATGGACATTCAAGGCAAGGTATTCATCGTCACCGGCGGCGCATCGGGTCTGGGCGAAGGCACGGCGCGCATGTTGGCGGCCAACGGCGGCAAAGTCGTCATTGCCGACATGCAGGTGGAGAAAGGCGAAGCCGTGGCACAAGCGATCGGTGGCGCCTTCGTGAAGTGCGATGTGAGCAGCGAAGCCGACGGCCAGGCCGTGGTGGCGCAAGCCTTGTCCATGGGCAAACTCATGGGCCTGGTGAACTGCGCGGGCATCGCGCCCGCCGAAAAGACCGTGGGCAAGAACGGCGCGCACCACCTGGGCGTGTACACCAAGACCATCATGGTCAACCTGGTGGGCAGCTTCAACATGATCCGTCTCGCGGCCGACGCCATGTGCAAGAACGAGCCCGAGTCCACGGGCGAACGCGGCGTGATGATCAGCACCGCCAGCGTGGCCGCCTACGACGGCCAGATCGGCCAGGCGGCCTACGCGGCGAGCAAGGGTGGCATCGTCGGCATGACGCTGCCGATCGCGCGCGACCTCTCGCGCAACGGCATCCGCAACATGACGATTGCCCCCGGCATTTTCGGCACGCCCATGCTGTTCGGCATGCCACAGGAGGTGCAGGACGCGCTGGCCGCCAGCGTGCCTTTCCCCAGCCGCCTGGGCACGCCCGCCGACTACGCCAAGCTGGCCAAGCACATCATTGAGAACGACATGCTCAATGGCGAGGTGATCCGCCTCGACGGCGCCATCCGCCTGGCGCCGCGCTGATTGCGAAAGGTCCGCGCGTGAAAGGCCTGAAGCACCTGCTCGCCGGGCTGGGTGTGGGGCTGCTGGGTGCCTGCGCCGCACCGCCGGGGCTGGTGCAGCCAGAAGCCGCATCGGGCTTCACCGCCAAACCCGGCTGGACCTTCCAGCGCCAGGCGGTGGCTGCTGCCAACCCGTTGGCCACCGAAGCGGGCGCGGAGATTTTGCGTGCCGGCGGCAGCGCGGTGGACGCAGCGATCGCAGTGCAGATGGTGCTCACGCTGGTGGAGCCGCAGTCCAGCGGCATTGGGGGCGGGGCCTTTTTGCTGCACCACGACGGGCGCAAGCTGCAGGCGTTTGACGGCCGGGAAACCGCGCCAGCGGCGGTTGGCGAGAAGCTGTTTTTGAACGCGCAGGATGAACCCCTGCCCTTCGCCACGGCGGTGAACAGCGGTCGTGCTGTGGGTGTCCCCGGCGCGGTGATGATGCTGGCCCTGGCGCACCGCCAACACGGCAAGCTGCCCTGGGCGCGTTTGTTCGTTCCCGCCATCCGGCTCGCCGAAGAAGGCTTCCCGATCAGCCCGCGCCTGCACACGCTGCTGGCGGCCGACGTGGCGCTCAAATCCGACCCGGTGGCCGCCGCCTACTTCTACCGCGCCGATGGCCAGCCCCACCCGGTGGGCCATGTGCTGCGCAACCCGGAGCTGGCGCAGGTGCTGCGCGACATCGCCGCCATCGGTCCTCTCGCGTTGCACGAAGGCCCGGTCGCGCGCGCCATCGTGAACAAGGTGCACCGGCATCCCACCCTCCCGGGCTCGCTGAGCCTGGAGGATCTGAAGCGCTACCAGCCGCGTAAGCGCGAGGCGCTCTGCTTCGATCACACGGCCGCCTTGCGCGTGCTGCGCATCTGTGGATTCCCCCCGCCCAGCTCGGGTGCCATCGCCATCGGTCAGATCCTCGGCCTGCTCGCGCGCACACCGCAAGCCACCGCGCCGTTGAACAACGGCCTGCCGTCCCATGAATGGCTGCACAGCTACAACGAGGCGTCCCGGCTGGCGTTCGCCGACCGCGCGCAGTTCGTGGCCGACCCGGACTTCGTGGCGCCCCCTGCGGGCCGCTGGGCCAGCCTGCTGGAGCCCCGCTACCTCGACGACCGCGCCCGGCTCATCACCGCCTCACGCATGCCCCAGTCCCCCGCTGGCCAACCGGGCGGCGTGCAGAGCGGTTGGGCGCCCATGCCCGACCAGCCCGAGCACGGCACCAGCCACATCAGCATCGTGGACGGTTTCGGCAACGCGCTGGCCATGACCACCACCATCGAATCCGCCTTCGGCTCGCGCCTCATGGTCACCACCGACCCGGCCCGACCCGGCGGCTTCCTGCTCAACAACGAACTCACCGACTTCAGCTTCGCGCCGCGCGACGCCCGAGGCCAACCGGTGGCGAACCGGGTCGAGCCCGGCAAGCGCCCGCGCTCGTCGATGTCGCCCACGCTGGTGTTCGACAAGACCACCGGCGAGCTGCTCATGAGCACCGGCAGCCCGGGCGGCGCCTTCATCGTTCACTACACGGCCAAGGTGCTGCACGGCGTGCTGCAGTGGGGCTTGTCACCGCAGGCCGCTGTGGACCTGCCCAACTTCGGCACGCTCGGCGGGCCGCTGGTGCTGGAGCAAGGGCGCTTCCCGCTGGCGACGGTGCAAGACCTGCAGCAACGCGGTCACACCGTGCAGCAGGGCGAGCTCACGAGCGGCGCGCAAGCCCTGGTGCGCAGCGGCGGCGCGTGGCTGGGCGGCGCCGACCCGCGGCGCGAGGGCATCGTCGCAGGCGACTAGACGTCGATGGCGGCGGCCGAGCCCGCCAGCTTGCGCAATTCGAACTTCTGGATCTTCCCCGTGCTGGTCTTGGGCAGTTCGCCAAACACCACCGCACGGGGCACCTTGAAGCCGGCGAGGTGTTGCTTGCAATGCGCCACGATGGCCTCGGCCGTGGTGTCGGCCCCAGCCTTGAGTTCAATGAAGGCGCACGGCGTCTCGCCCCACTTCGCGTCGGCCTTGGCCACCACCGCGGCGGCCAGCACGGCGGGGTGCCGGTACAGCACGTCCTCCACCTCGATCGACGAAATGTTCTCGCCGCCCGAAATGATGATGTCCTTGCTTCGGTCCTTGATCTTGAAATAGCCGTCGGCGTACTGCACCGCGAGGTCGCCGCTGTGGAACCAGCCGCCCGCAAACGCCTCGGCGGTGGCCTTCGGGTTCTTCAGATAGCCCTTCATCGCGATGTTGCCCTTGAACATGATCTCGCCCATGGTCTCGCCGTCCTGCGGCACGGGCAGCATGGTCTCCGGGTCGAGCACGCGCACGTCGCGCTGCAGGTGGTAACGCACACCCTGGCGCGCGTTGAGGCGCGCGCGTTCACCGATCTCCAGTGAGTCCCAGGCTTCGTGTTTCGCACACACCGTGGCCGGGCCGTACACCTCGGTCAGACCGTACACGTGCGTGAGGTCGAAGCCCATCTGCTCCATGCCTTCGATCATCGACGCCGGCGGCGCCGCGCCCGCCACCATGGCCTTCACGCCCGCGGGCAGCCCCACCTTCATGGCGGGGGATGAATTGACCAGCAGGCCGTGCACGATGGGTGCGCCGCAGTAATGCGTCACGCCGTGGTTGCGCATGGCGTCAAAGATCGCCTGCGCTTCCACGCGGCGCAGGCACACGTTCACACCCGCGCGAGCCGCCACGGTCCAGGGAAAACACCAGCCATTGCAGTGAAACATGGGCAGCGTCCACAGGTACACCGCGTGCTTGGGCATGTCCCACTCCATCACGTTGGAGACCGCGTTCATCGCGGCGCCCCGGTGGTGGTAGACCACGCCCTTGGGGTTGCCGGTGGTGCCACTGGTGTAGTTCAGCGCGATCGCGTCCCACTCGTCGGCCGGCAGGCTCCAGGCAAAGGCCGGGTCGCCACCGGCCAGGAACGCTTCGTAAGTGCCGCTGCCAATGCGCTCGGTGGTGCCGGTGAACATGGAGTCTTCCACATCGATCACCAGCAGCGGCGTGCCCGCCTGTCGCAGCGCCAGCGCCTTCTTCAGCGTGGGTGAGAACTCCGGGTCCACGATCACCACCTTGGCCTCGCCGTGGTCGAGCATGAAGGCGATGGCCTCCGGGTCCAGCCGGGTGTTGAGTGCGTTGAGCACCGCCCCGGCCATGGGCACACCGAAATGCGCCTCCACCATCGGCGGTGTGTTGGGGAGCATCACCGCCACCGTGTCGTTCTTGCCGATGCCCGCGCGCTGCAAGGCACTGGCCAGGCGCCGGCAGCGGGCGTAGGTCTCGCCCCAGGTCTGGCGCAGCTCGCCATGCACCACCGCCAGCCGGTCGGGGTAGACCTCGGCGGTTCGCTCGATGAACGACAGCGGTGAGAAAGGCGCGAAGTTGGCCTCGGTGCGCGGGAGGTCCCGGTCAAAGATGCTGGTCATGGCGGTTGTCTCCTGGTGGGAATGGCTCTCTGGGCCTGTGCGAGAGAATACCCCCGTGGCCATCCCCCAGACCTTCATCCAGGAACTGCTCAACCGCGTGGACGTGGTCGACGTGGTGGGTCGCTACGTCCAGCTCAAGAAGGGTGGCGCCAACCTGATGGGCCTGTGCCCGTTCCACGGGGAGAAGTCACCCTCGTTCAGCGTCAGCCCGACGAAGCAGTTCTATCACTGCTTCGGCTGCGGAGCCAACGGCAACGCCATCGGCTTCCTGATGGAACACGCCGGCATGAGCTTCATCGAGGCGGTGAAAGACCTGGCCCAGCAGACCGGCATGCAGATTCCCGAGGACGACGCCTCGCCGCAGGACCGCGAGCGCGCCGCGCAGCAGCGCCAAAAGCAGGTCACCCTCACCGACGTGCTGGAGAAGGCCGCCCTGGCCTACGCCAAGCACCTCAAGGCAACGCCCCGCGCTATTGACTACCTCAAGAGCCGCGGCCTCTCGGGGCAGATCGCCAAGACCTTCGGTCTGGGCTACGCGCCCGAAGGCTGGCGCGCGCTGGCGAGCGTGTTCCCCGACTACCAGGACCCTCTGCTGGTCGAGTCGGGCATGGTGATCGAGCACGAAGACGAAAAAGGGGCCGACGGCCAGTCCAAGCGCTACGACCGCTTCCGCGACCGCATCATGTTCCCGATCCGCAACGTCAAGGGCGAGTGCATCGGCTTTGGCGGGCGTGTGCTCGACAAGGGCGAACCCAAGTACCTCAATTCGCCCGAGACGCCGGTGTTCAGCAAGGGCCGCGAACTCTATGGACTGTTCGAGGGCCGCACCGCCATCCGCGTGGCGGGCTACGCGCTGGTGACCGAGGGCTACATGGACGTGGTGGCCCTGGCCCAGCTGGGTTTTGCCAACGCCGTGGCCACGCTGGGCACAGCCTGCACGCCCGACCATGTGCAAAAGCTCTTCCGCTTCACCGACAGTGTGGTCTTCAGCTTCGACGGCGACAACGCCGGGCGGCGCGCAGCGCGCAAGGCGCTGGACGCCGCCCTGCCCCTGGCCACCGACACACGCAGCGTGAAGTTCCTCTTTTTGCCCGCCGAACACGACCCCGACAGTTTCATCCGCGCCAACGGCGAAGCCGCGTTCGCCCAGTGCGTGAAGGACGCCGTGCCGCTGTCGCGCTTTTTGATCGAAGCGGCCGGCGCCGACTGCGACCTCACCAGCGCCGAAGGGCGCGCCCGCATGGCCAGCCAGGCGCGCCCGCTCTGGAGCGCCCTGCCCGACGGCGCCTTGAAGCGCCAGCTGATCGGCGAACTGTCCACCGGCATCGGCATCGGCAGCGCCGACCTGCTGCAGCTGTGGCAGCAGGCCGGTGGATCGCGCGCGCCGCGCTCGGCGGGGACAGCGCCCGCCCCGCCGTCGCACGACGCGGGCTACGACGGCGGCACCTCCTATGAGTCGTCGGGCAGCGCTTACGAATCCAGCGCCGGCAGCTACCGCAGCGACAGCGGCAGCGGCAGCGGCAAAAAGGGCTACAGCAAGTGGCGCAAGGGCCCGCCACCGCCGCCTCGCATGCTGGGCACACGCCGCGCGGGCGGCAGCCGCGCCGACCGCGCCGTGGGCCTGCTGCTGGCCAACGCCCAGGCCTGGGACAGCCTCTCGGCCGACGACCACAGCCTGCTCGCCCACCTGCCCGCGCCCCACGGACCGCTGTTCGCCTGGCTGGAAGCGCAGTTGCACGAACACGGCGCACAGCCGTGGGCCGCCCTGCGCGAGGCCTTGCGCGGCCACGAGCACGAGGTGTTTGCCTGCACGCAGGTGGAACAGGTGCCACCCAGCGACGACCCCGCCTCCGAGCTGTCGGAGCTGAGCGATGTGATGAACCGCCTGCGCCGGGACGGCCTGGAAGCACAAGCGCGCCTGCTGGCCGAGGGCGTGGCCCGGGGCGACGCCGGCGCCATGGACGACTACAAGCGCGTCAGCGCCCAGCTCGCTGCCCTGAAGGCCAGCGCAGCGGCCTAGCGAAATACGGGCAGCGCGGTATAATCCACGGCTTTGCACCGCAAGCGCGACAGCAGCACCTCCGGCACCGGCCCGGCCCTTTGAGAAGGGCTACATGGACACTCCTCCTGGCCACCTCAGCGACCCGCCCTGGGCCTGACGGAACTCCCGCAAGGACTGCACACCAAATGTTCGCCCCAACAGCTTGCAGGCCTGCCCTTTCCGGCGAAGAGCGGGTGTAGTGCAGGCGTTGTGCCCAACAAAATCACCGGGATGGACCGCGTTGCGCGGCCTTCAGGCGTTTTTTGTGTGTTCTGCCGGTTCCAGTTCGACATTTTTCTGAGGTCCTCATGCCCGCGAAGAAATCCAGCACGCCCGTCTCGTCCAGCACAAAACCCGCCAAGAAAGCCGCCACACGTGCCGCCCCGGCTTTGCCTCCGAAGAAAGCCCCTGCAGTGACCGACAAGACCCCCGCCAAAGCCGCCGCCAAGGCCGCTCCCGCCAAAAAGACCGTTGCCAAGGCGAAGCCCGAAGCGCTCGACACCGAACTGCTCGACGACGCACCGGCCAAGAAAAAACCTGGTCGCCCGGCCAAAGCCGCTGGCGACGACAAGCCCGCCGCCAAACGCGGCCGCAAGCCCAAAGCCGACAGCAAATCGTCCGGTGGCGACATGGACGACGCCGACCTGAGCGACATCGAAGACGACCTGGCGGGTGAAGTCGAAGCCGAAACGGTCGACGCCACGTCGACCACGACCGAGAAGGTCAAGCCGCTGCGCATGAAGATCAGCAAGGCGAAAGAGCGCGCGCTGATGAAGGAATTCGGTCTGGACGAAACCGTCCTGTCCGAAGAGGAAGCGCGCAACCGCCGCGAACGCCTCAAGACCCTGATCAAGCTGGGCAAGACGCGCGGCTACCTCACGCACGGCGAGATCAACGACCACCTGCCCGACAAGCTCGTGGAAGCCGAGACCCTGGAAGTGGTGGTTTCGTTGCTCAACGACATGGGCGTGGCCGTCTATGAACAGACGCCCGACGCCGAAACCCTGCTGCTGAACAACACCGGCCCCACCGCCGCGACTGAAGAAGAAGCCGAAGAAGAAGCCGAAGCCGCCCTGTCCACCGTGGACAGCGAATTCGGCCGCACCACCGACCCCGTGCGCATGTACATGCGCGAAATGGGCACGGTGGAGCTGCTCACGCGCGAAGGCGAGATCGAGATCGCCAAGCGCATCGAGGGTGGTCTCAACGACATGATGGCCGCCATCAGCGAGAGCCCGGCCACCATCGCCGAAATTTTGGTGATGGCCGAAGACATCCGCAGCGGCAAGGTCGTCATCTCCACCGTGGTCGACGGCTTTGCCGACGCCGACGCAGCCGACGACTACGTGGCCGAAGAAGACTTCGACGACTACGACGAAGCCGACGACGACGACGGCAAGGGCGGCTCCAAGGCGCTGACCCGCAAGCTCGAAGAACTCAAGCGCGAAGCGCTCGACCGCTTCGACGCCATGCGCGTGCTGTTCGAAAAACTGCACAAGACCTACGACAAGGAAGGCTACGGCACGCCGACCTACCTGAAGACGCAGAAAGCCATCACCGAAACGCTGATGTCGATCCGCTTCACCGCCAAGGCCATCGAGAAGCTGTGCAGCACCATGCGCAACCAGGTGGACGACGTGCGCAAGAAAGAGCGCGAGCTGCGCCGCATCATCGTGGACAAGTGCGGCATGCCGCAGGAGAAGTTCATTGCCGACTTCCCGGCCAACCTGCTCAACCTGAAGTGGGTGGAGAAGCAGGCCGCTGCCGGCAAGCCGTGGAGCGTGGTGATGGAGCGCAACATCCCGCCGGTGCAGGAACTGCAAACCGGCCTGATGAACATCCAGAGCAGCGTGGTCGTGCCGCTGGCGCACCTGAAAGACATCCACAAGCGCATGAACTCGGGCGAGTCCACCTCGCGCGACGCGAAGAAGGAGATGATCGAGGCCAACCTGCGCCTCGTGATCTCGATCGCGAAGAAGTACACCAACCGCGGCCTGCAGTTCCTGGACCTGATCCAGGAAGGCAACATCGGCCTGATGAAGGCGGTGGACAAGTTCGAATACCGCCGTGGCTACAAATTCTCGACGTATGCCACGTGGTGGATCCGTCAGGCCATCACCCGCTCGATCGCCGACCAGGCGCGCACCATCCGGATTCCGGTGCACATGATCGAGACTATCAACAAGATGAACCGCATCAGCCGCCAGCACTTGCAAGAGTTTGGTTTCGAGCCCGATGCGTCGATCCTGGCCGAGAAGATGGAGATGCCGGAAGAGAAGATCCGCAAGATCATGAAGATCGCCAAAGAGCCGATCTCCATGGAAACGCCGATCGGCGACGACGACGATTCGCACCTGGGCGACTTCATCGAAGACCAGGCCAACACCGCGCCCATTGAGGCCGCGATGCAGGCCGGCCTGCGCGAAGTGGTCAAGGAAATCCTCGACAGTCTCACGCCGCGCGAAGCCAAGGTGCTGCGCATGCGCTTCGGCATCGAGATGTCCACCGACCACACGCTGGAAGAAGTCGGCAAGCAGTTCGACGTGACCCGCGAACGCATCCGCCAGATCGAAAGCAAGGCGGTGCGCAAGCTCAAGCACCCCAGCCGCTCGGACAAGCTGCGCAGCTTCATCGACACGCTGTAAGCGCGTCAGGAGAACCTCAAAAAGGGGGAGCCATCGGCTCCCCCTTTTTGCTGGCAGAAACACACAGACCCACCGGAAACAGGGACGTGCAATAAACGCTCGCATCGTGACCCATGCAGCGTCGCATGCATTCGTGGGAGCCACTGAATTGAAACTTTCAGTGAAAATAGCTACATGAAACAACAGACTTCGCGCCCGTTCGCCACGCACTCCGGCCTCCATTCCATGCTGCTCGCGTCGCTCTTGTGCGTCGCGGGCAGCCTGGCATTTGCCCAAGGCAGTCCGTCCGCATCGCGCTTTTACGAAGACGCACTGCAACGCTACGAGAAAAAGGACTACGCGGGTTCCGTCATCCAGCTCAAGAACGCGCTGAAAGAGAACCCGAACAACCTTCCCGTGCAACTGCTGCTGGGCAAGGCGTTGCTGGAGAACGGCGATGTGGCCGCCGCCGAAGTGGCATTCAACGAAGCCTTGCGACTGGGCGTGAATCGGGCCGAGGTGGTGGAGCGGCTCGGGCAGGCCATGGTTGCCCAGGGCAAGCAGCTGACCATGCTGGCCCACCCCGCTTTGCAAACGGCAGGGCTGCCCAACGGACTGCAATTGCGCATGCACTTGCTGCGCGCGGGCGCGCAAGCCGACCTCGGGCAGATCGCCCCCGCCTTGCAGTCCATCAACCAGGCCCGGCAGCTGGACAGCAGCGCACCCGATGTGTGGCTCGCCGAAGTGCCGATCCGCATCCGCAGCAAGAGCTTCGCCGAGGCGCTGCAGGCGGTGGACCGAGCGCTCACGATCGCCCCCAACATGGCCGAGGCCCACTACCAGAAAGGATCGATCCTGCACGTGCAGGGCGACCTGCCCGGTGCGACAGCCGCTTACGCGCGCGCCCTGCAACTCGAGCCCAACCACGTTGAAGCCCTGATCGCCCAGATCGGTCTGCACCTGGACTTCAACCGGCTGGACGACGCGGCCCGCGACGTGGCCAGCTTGCAGCGTGTGTCACCCAAAGAGCCGCGCGGCTCCTACTTCAAGGCCTTGCTGGCCGAGCGCAAAGGCCAGGTGCCACAGGCGCAGGCAGCCCTGCGCGAGGTGACCTCCCTGCTGGACCCGGTGCCCATGTCGTTCATGCGCTACCGCTCGCAACTGCTCATGCTCAACGGCCTGGCCCACCACGGGCTCAACGAACCGGAAAAAGCCCGGCAATACCTTGAGGCGTTCCTGCGCACCCAACCCAACAGCCCGGTCACCCGCCTGCTGGCGCGCATCTACCTCAGCACGGGCAGCGTGAACGAAGCGGCCACGCTGCTGGAAAACTACCTGAAGAACCAGCCCGGCGACGGCCTGGCCAGCAACCTGCTGGGGTCGGTCTACATCGCGCAGGGCAAACACGCGCGGGCGGCCACCCTCATGCAGCAGACGCTCAAATCGCAAGACCTGCCCGAGTACCGCACGACGCTGGGCATGAGCCTGCTCGGCGCGGGCCAGACCGCCGGCGCGGTGACCGAGCTCGAAGCCGCCTACAAGAAAGACCCGAAACAATTGGCCGCCGCCATCGTGCTGGCGCAGCTGTACCTGCGCGAAGGCCAGCCGGCCAAAGGGCTGGCGCTGGTCCAGACCCTGGTGAACCAGCAACCCGCCAACGCCGGCCTGCAGAACCTGCTGGGCTCCGCCCACGCGCAGAACGGCGACCCCAAAGCCGCCCGTGCCGCCTTCGAGAAGGCCGCTCAACTGTCGCCCGACCTGACCCAGGCCCAACTCAATCTGGCGCGGCTCGATCTGGACGCCCGCGCACTCGATGCGGCCGAGCAACGCCTCACCAATGTGCTCAAAACCAACCCGCGCGACACCGATGCGTTGGCCGACATGGCCCGCGTGGCCGACCTGCGTGGCAAGACAGCCGAAGCCCAGACGTGGCTGGAAAAGGCGCGCGACAACTCGGGGCCGCGCGAACTGCGCTGGAACCTGGCCCTGATCGATCTGCACCTGCGCGCCGGGCGGCCCGAACAAGCGCTGGCCGAGGCCAAAATTGCCCAAGGCAAATCGTCCGACAACATCACAGGCCTGCTGCTCTACAGCCGCGCCCAACTGGCCATGGGCGACGCCATGGGCGCGCGCGGCACCCTGGGCAGAGCCACGCGCCTGGCCGATTTCGACGCCGATCTTCAGGTCGAGATCGCATCCCAGCAGCTGGCGGCGCAAAACCTCGACGGGGCTTACTACAGTCTGGACAAGGCGCTCACAGGCCAACCCGACTCGCTGCCTGCCCAGGTGCTCATGGCGCGGGTGGAGCTTCAGCGCGGCGAGGTGGCCAAGGCCGAACAGCGTGCGCGCAACATCGTGCAGAAGTACCCCCGTCGCGCCGTGGGCCACACCTTGCTGGGTGATCTCGCCCTCGCGCAGAACAAACCGGGCCCCGCACTGGAAGCGTTCCGCAAGGCCCATGCCACGGAGCCTTCGAGCGGCTCCACGCTGCGGCTGATGCAAACGCTGGAAACCCAGGGCAACGACAAAAGCGCGCAGGAAACCGCCCTCCAGCGGCTCCGTCAAACGCCCCAAGACACCAACGTCCTGCACGCGCTCGCCAGCCTGCACGCGCGCGCCGGTCGTCATACGGAAGCCGCCAAGAGTTACCAAGGCCTGTTGTCGATCCAGCCGCAAGATGTGCCGGCCCTGAACAACCTGGCCAACGTGCAGATCAAGCTCGGCGACAAGACCGCCCTGCAGACCGCTGAAAAAGCCCTGGGGCTGGCGCCCGCGAATGCCCTGGTGATCGACACCCTGGGCTGGGCGCACCACCACTTCGGCCAGCAGGACAAGGCCTTGAGCCTGCTGCGCGATGCCCGCCTGCGCGAGCCATCCAACCCCGAAATCCGCTACCACCTCGCCAAGGTGCTGGCACAGAGCGGCCGGCGTTCCGAAGCCCAGGAAGAATTGCGCGAAGCGATGAAGACCGGGCGCCCATTTGAAGGCGCCCAGGAAGCGGCCGAGCTGCTGAAGACCCTCAACTGACGTCGAGTTTCTTTACAGTCCTCCGCCCAGCCCACTTGCAAGACGATGTAACTGTTTGATTGTCCTTGTACTTGTTTGCCTGGCCCGATTCATGCTTCTTTGCTTACAAGGCACTCCTTGTGTTTGCAAAAAGGTCCATGACATGAAACAAGAAATTGGCATTTCCCCCGCCTTCCGCGCCTTGGCCATCGGCGGCCTCCTGGGCATGGCAGCCTCGGCTCAAGCCGCCACCTGGAACCTGGGCGGGTGCGCGTTGACCGCCACTTCGGGCGGCTACAGCTCTTGCAATGGCGTCGAGGTGCGCGCCAGCTCGACATCAACATCGACGGCGGGCTCTGGTGCCGTCAGTGCAACCGTTGTGTCGTGGGGCGGGAGCAGCGGCGGATTGGGCGTCAGCAAAGGGGGCACCGAAACGGCCAGCGGCCCACATGCGCTGGACAACTACAACGGCTTGGACGCACTGATCTTCAAATTCACGGAAGCCGTTTCGTTGAACAGCCTGACGCTGGGTTGGAACGGAACCGACAACGCCACGACGACGGGGTCGGGCTCATCCACTGTGAATTACAACGACTCGGACATGTCCGTCTTTGCATGGACGGGGCTGTCGGCCACTCCGACGGGCTTCGTGTCGTCGGTGACCGGCTGGACATTGATCGGCAACTACGCGAACGTCGGCTCGAATGCAGGCAACACGCAGAACGTGTCCACCCCCATTTTTTCCAGCTACTGGCTCGTGAGTGCCTATGAGGGAGGCTCCAAGTCATACACCGACGCATTCAAGCTCCTCTCCATCGCCGGAAACGTCGCCCCACCGACCACGGGCGTGCCGGAACCCGGTTCACTCGCCCTCCTGGGCTTGGGTGCCTTCGGTCTGATGGCGGCTCGTCGCCGTCAGAAAAAACCGACGATCTGACCCGACCGGCTTTGAGCCCGTCCACATGACCAAGGGAGCCCGCCGGGCTCCCTTTCTTTTTGTCTGCCGCCCTGCGGTCACGCGGGGGGCAATGCCACGATCACGGACAGGCCAGGCCGGGCATTGCGCACGGCAAACGTGCCGCCATGCGCCTGCGCCACGAGACGGCACAGGTACAGACCCAGGCCCACGCCTCCAGCGCTGCGGGTGCGGGCGGTGTCGGGGCGGAAGAAGGCCTGCGCCAGGTGGGGCAACTGGTCCTCGGGCACGCCGGGGCCGTGGTCGCGCACTTCAATTTCGATGGCCTGCCCTGCATCACCGCTGCGGCGGATGTGCAGTTCCGCCGGCAGAGGCGCGTCGGCGCTGTGGCACAGTGCGTTGTCGAGCAGGTTGCGCAGCAACAGGCGCACGCGCACGCGATCCAGCGGCAGCGTGGGGAGATTCGCAGACGCTTGCAGCCGGATGTTGCGCGCGGCGGGCTGGGTGATGGCGAGTTCGTCGACCACCTCGCGCGCCAATTCGGCCGGGTCGGTGGGTTCGCGGTGCAGCGCGGCGTGCCGGCCGGCCAGGCGCTCGCTCTCCAGCAAGTCGCTGATGAGCCGGGTCATCTCGGCCAGGTCGCGCAGCAAGGCATCGCGCTGTGGCGTGACCTCTGCGGTGTCGGGCAGCAACTCGGTGTTGAGTCGGGCGCGCGTGAGCGGGCTGCGCAGCTCGTGGCTGATGGCCAGCAACAGGGCGCGCTGGGCTTCGAGCATTTGCTCGATGTCGTGGCCCATGGTGTTGATGGTGGTGGCCAGTTCGCCCAGCTCGTCGTGCCGGCGCGATGCCGGCAACGCAATGGGTTGACCGAACTCACCAGCGCCAAACCGCATGGCGCCAGCGCGGATGTCGTCGAGTGGGCGCAGCAACCGGCGCACAGTCAGCCAGGCCAGGCCGGTGATCAGCAGCAACGCCGTGAGGGCAAAACCGAACAGGCGCGGGCGGCGCTCGAAGGCGGTGTCGTTCAGGCCGAAGGTGATGGTGTGCCCGTCCACGGTGGTGCGTTTGAGCAGCGAATCCCAGTCACGGTCATCGCCCCAGTCGTTTCGGTCCTCGCGGCGCTGCTGTTGGCGCGGTCCGCGTGGGTCTTGGGCATCGGGGTGCGACCGCCAGTTCACCTGCGGGCCGGCAATGTCGATGGTGATCACCGGCAGGCGCAAGACGATGGCCTGCGCGCGCGCCACTTCGGGTGTGCCGGCGGGGGCCACGTCGGCTGCAAGGCGGCTCACGTAGTCCATGAGCAGCGGGCGCGCGGCTTCGCGCCAGCCCAGCGAAAAGGCCTTCTGCGCGCCGCTGATGAAGATGAATGCCACCGACAGCGCCAGCAGCAGGAACACCGCGAGCAGGCGCAGCTTGATGGAGTGACGCAGGCGCCGCAGCCAGCTCATGGTGGCGTCGGTCCCACGCGGCGCAGCGCCAGCGAGTAACCGGCGTTGCGCAACGTCTTGATGCAGTCCAGCGGCTCCAGCTTCTTGCGCAGGCGGCTGACCACGATGTCCACCGCGCGGGTGTAGAGGTCGGCCTCGTGACCGCGCAACTGGTTGAGGATGTCGTCGCGGCTGAACACACGCCCGCTCTCGCGCGCCAGCAGGTGCAGCAGTTCGAACTCGGTGCCGGTGAGTTCCACCGCTTCGCCCTGGCGCACCACGCTGCGGCGCGCCGGGTCGATGGTCAGGCCCTCGAAGGCCAGCACGTCGGGCGCGGGCGTGCCGTTGGCCGGTCCGTTGTGGCCATGGCGGCGGCGCAACAAGGTCTGGATGTGGGCCACCAGTTCACGCGGCTCGAAGGGTTTGGGCAGGTAGGCGTCGGCACCCAGTTCCAGACCCACCACGCGGTCCATCACGTCGCCGCGCGCGGTGAGCATGACGATGGGGATGTCGCTCTCCTTGCGGATGGTGCGGCAGAGTTCGAAGCCGTCCATCTCGGGCAACATCACATCCAGGATGGCGGCATCGAACACGCCGCTGCGCAGGCGCGCCAGTCCTTCGCTGGGCTTGAGCGCCTGCGTGAGATCCAGCTCGAACCGTTGAAAGTAGGTTTTCAGCGGAGGTCCGAGCTGTTCGTCGTCGTCAATCAGCAGGATGCGGTGCATGCGGCATTCTCACACTGCGATGCTGTCGACGCCGCGGCCGCATCAGCCGCGGCGGCCCCAGCCCTGGCGCTTGTTCATCATCTCGCGCACCTCGGCCTGCTGCGTCGGGTTGAGGCTGTCGTAGAAGTCGGCCAGCGCGTTGATCACCTCGGGACTGCTCACCTGCACCACGCGGGTCTTTTCGTCGAGGAGGCTCAGGGCGCGGGCGCGGTCAAACTTCTCGCTGGCCACCAGCTGGCGCACCTCGGCGCGCGGGTCGGTGGTCTGGCCGATGAAGGCCGTGCGCTGGGCCTGCAGCTTGTCGGCCAGCACGCCGAGTTTCTGTTGCTGCTCGGCGTTGAGGTCGAGCTTTTTCGTGACGCGTTCGACGACCTTGCCGCGCATCTCGGTCATGCGTTCGGCGCTCATGGGGCCGTGCTCGTGATGGCCGCGCGTGCCACAGGCGGTGAGGCCGCCCACAGCAATGGTGACGCCGGTCAGGGCGATGAGGGAGCGTTGGATCCAGGGCTTCATGACGGGGTCCTTGTTGAGGAGGGGTTGAACATGACCGTGATGGTGCCGGCCCGCGGCGCGCCCGTCGTCTCGCGGCAGTTTCGGTTTGTTTCGTTTCATGTCGGGCAGGGGCGCTGCACAATGCGCCAACCGTGCCACCCCGGCGCCGTGGAGCCCCTGCATGAAAACCAAACTGCTCAAACGTCTGCTCGCGCTGGGTCTGGTCAGCCACGGTGCGCTGGCGCTGGCCACGGCCACCGGCAACAAGACAGAGCCGGTCGATTGTTCGAAAACGCCGGGCACCCAGAGCGCGTTGAACGCCTGCGCCTTCCAGGATTTCGAGACCGCCACCGCCGCCTACAGCGCGGCCTACAAGACGCTCTCGCAAAGCGTTGGCAACCCCCAGCGCAAGCTGTTGCGTCAGGTGCAGACCGAATGGACCCAGTACCGCGTGAAGGCCTGTGAGTTCGAAAAGAGCGGCATCGAAGGTGGCAGTGCCGCACCGATGATCAACTGGCAGTGCCAGGCCCGCATGACGCGCGAGCGCACCGCCGAACTGCAACGGTTTCTGGATTGCCAGGAAGGCGATTTGAGCTGCGTGCGGCAGCCCAAGTGAGTCTTCAATAGGCTTCCGTGTCGACTTCGCGGTTGGCTTGTTCGTTGTAGCGGTTGCCTTTGACCGTGCCTTGGTTGATCAAAGCGTCCAGCTTCGCCATGGTGGCAGCGTCCAGCTTCACATCGGCCGCGCCGATGTTCTCGCGCAGGTGGTCTTCGCGCGCCGTGCCCGGGATGGGCAGGATGTCGTTGCCCAGGTGCAGCAGCCAGGCGATGGCCAGCTGCGCGGGGGTGCAACCCACCTCGTGCGCGATGGCCTGGAACGGCGCCAGCAGCTTGAGGTTGGCCGCGTGGTTGTCGGGTGCAAAGCGCGGCATGGTGCGCCGGATGTCCTTGGCATCGAGTGTGGCCACATCCACCTCGCCACACAGAAACCCGCGCGCCACCGGGCTGAAGGCCACAAACGCCACGCCGAGTTCGCGGCAGGCCTGCAACACCGCGATCTCGGGGTTGCGCGTCCACAGCGAGTACTCGGTCTGCAGTGCCGTGATGGGATGCACCGCGTGCGCCTTGCGCAAGGTGGCGGCCGACACCTCGCTCAGGCCAATCGTCTGGATCTTCCCCGCGCGCACAAGGTCGCTCAGCGCACCCACGCTCTCTTCAATCGGCACCTGCTTGTCCCAGCGGTGCAGGTAGTAGAGGTCGATCACATCGGTCTTCAGGCGCTTGAGCGCGGCCTCGCAGGTGGCGCGGATCGTCTCGGGGCGACCATCGATCACGCGCACCAGTTTGCCGTCACCCGCCACGTCCACGCCCTGCATGCCGCATTTGCTGGCCAGGGTGAATTCGCTGCGGCGCTTTGACAGAGCTTTGCCCACCAGCGTCTCGCTCACGCCAAACCCGTAGAGCGCAGCGGTGTCGAAGTGCGTGACGCCCTGGTCCAACGCAGACTGCAACAGCCGCTCGGCCGCCTCGGGCGTCACGGGTGCGCCGTAGGCGTGGCAGATGTTCATGCAGCCCAGGCCGAGCGCCGAGACTTTGAAGGGACCGAGTTGGCGTTGTTGCATGGCTTCAGCCCGCCGCGTTCAACTTCTGCTCGAGGTCGTGCAACACCTCGTAGCAGGCAAACACCTTGGCCACGCTGGCGTTGGGCTCACGGCCCTCTTTGATCGCTGCGAAAAATTCGCGGTCCTGCAGTTCGATGCCGTTCATGCTCACCGCCACCTTCGACACGTCGATCTTTTCTTCCTTGCCGGTGAACAGGTCGTCGTAGCGCGCGAGGTAGGTCGCGGTGTCGCCGATGTAGCGGAAGTAGGTGCCCAGCGGGCCGTCGTTGTTGAAGCTCAGGCTCAGTGTGCAGATGGCGCCGTTGGCGGCCTTGAGATGGATGCTCATGTCCATGGCGATGCCCAGCGTGGGGTGGATCGGACCCTGGATGGCGTTGGCCTGCACGATCGGGCTGCCGCACTGGTAGGCGAACAGGTCCACCGTGTGCGCGGCATGGTGCCAGAGCAGGTGGTCGGTCCAGCTGCGCGCCTGGCCCAGCGCGTTGGTGTTGGTGCGGCGGAAGAAGTAGGTTTGCACATCCATCTGCTGGATGTTGAAACGGCCCGCCGTGATCTCGTTGTGCACAAACTGGTGGCTGGGGTTGAAGCGGCGCGTGTGGCCGCACATCGCGACCAGACCGGTCTTCTTCTGCTCGTCCACCACGGCCCTCGCACCGGCCAGGCTGTCGGCCAGCGGAATCTCCACCTGCACGTGTTTGCCGGCCTTCAGGCAGGCCAGGGTCTGCTCGGCGTGCATCTGCGTGGGCGTGCAGAGGATGACGGCGTCGAGCTCCTTGATCGCGAGGCTGTCGGCCAGTTCGGTGGTGACGTGCCCGATGCCGTACTTCGCCGCCACTTCTCGCGTCTTGTCGAGTTCGCGCCCGATCAGCGACACGACTTCCACACCGTCGATGTTCTGGATGCCGTCGAGGTGTTTGATGCCGAAGGCACCGGCGCCGGCGAGGGCGACTTTGATGGTTTTGCTCATGTCAGGTGTTCTCCAGAATCAGATGGCCCACCGCCGTGTTCGACGCAGGCACATGGTAGAAGCGGCGCACCGCCTTCGGTTTCGGCCCACCGGCCGCATCGGCCATGGCGCCGCGCGCGATCAGCCACATCACGAGTTCAATGCCCTCGCTGCCGGCTTCGCGCACGTAGTCGATGTGCGGGATGCTGGCCGCGGCTTCCGGGTCGTCGATCAGCTTGTCCAGAAACGCATTGTCGAAGTCCTTGTTGATCAGGCCCGCGCGCGGGCCCTGCAGCTGGTGGCTCATGCCGCCCGTTCCCCAGATCTGCACAGTGAGGTCTTCATCAAAACTCGCCACCGCCTTGGCAATCGCCTTGCCCAGGTTGTAGCAACGCCGGCCACTGGGCACGGGGTACTGCACCACATTGACCGCGAACGGGATCACCGGGCAGGGCCATGCCTCGGGCTGACCACACATGAGCGAGAGCGGCACGGTCAGGCCGTGGTCCACGTCCATCTTGTTGACGATGGTGAGGTCGAAGTCCTGCTGGATCACCGACTGGGCGATGTGCGCCGACAGCGCCGGATGCCCCATCACCTTGGGCACCGGGCGCGGGCCCCAGCCCTCGTCGGCCGGCTGGTACTCGGCCGCGGTGCCGATGGCAAAGGTCGGGATCATGTCCAGGCTGAAGGCCGTGGCGTGGTCGTTGTAAACCAGAAAGATCACGTCGGGCTGGTTGTCCTTGAGCCACTGCTTGCCGAACTCATAGCCTTGAAAGACCGGTTGCCAGTAGGGCTCGTGGGTCTTGCCGAGGTCGAGCGCCGCGCCGATGGCGGGCACGTGCGAGGTGTAGACGGATGCGGTGATGCGTGCCATGTCAGTTCACTTTCTGGCCGGCGGAGCCTTGGGGCTGGCGGTGCGCCTGAGCGCTACCGTCCTCACCCACAACCCGGTTGCCCTCCACCGAGCGCCCACCGCCGATCATCATGTTGCGGTACTCGTCTTCGGTCATGCCGGTCATGGAACCCGCCATCTGCTGGAAGCTCTTGCCGTCGGTGGCGCCGATCTTGGCGAGGAAGTAGATATTGCCGCCCAGGCGGATGCACCAGTTGAGGTCGCGCGCGAGCACGGCCTGCTTCTGCTCTTCCGTCATGGCCCATTCGTCGAGGTACGCGCGCTCGTCCTGCCTGAATCGCTCGCGGTTCTCGGCCTTCATCAGGCTCATGCAGAACTGGTTGAGCCAGTAGCCCTTGCGGCTTTGCTCGGCATCGAAGATGGTCGTGCCGGGCACGTCCAGATAAGGTTTGTCGAGTGCCATGATCAAACTTCCTCAGGCCAGTAAAGCTTCATCGGATTGGTGACGAGCAACTTCTGCTGCGCCTCGACCGTGGGCGCGATCTGCGGGATGAAGTCCACCAGCAGGCCGTCGTCGGGCATGTGGTCCTTCAGGTTGGGGTGCGGCCAGTCGGTGCCCCAGAGCACGCGGTCGGGAAATTCTTCAACGACCTTGCGGGCGAACGGCACCACGTCCTGGTAGGCGGCCTGCTCGCCGTTCAAGGCCTTGGGGCCGGTCACGGAAAGCCGCTCCGGGCAACTCACCTTGCTCCACACATTGGGGTGCTGGCGCATGAACTTGAGGAACAGCTCGAACTCGGGACCGTCCACCGGCTTGCTCACATCGGGGCGGCCCATGTGGTCCACCACCACGGTGGTCGGCAGCGCGGTGAAGAAGTCCCACAGCTCGGGCAGGTCCACCGCTTCAAAGTAGATCACCACGTGCCAGCCCAGCTTCTGGATGCGCGCCGCGATCTCCATCAGCTCGTCCTTGGGCGTGAAGTCCACCAGGCGCTTGACGAAGTTGAACCGCACGCCGCGCACGCCAGCCGCATGCAGGGCCTGCAGTTCGTCGTCGGAGACGCCGCGCTTGACCGTGGCCACGCCACGCGCCTTGCCATCGCTGTGCACCAACGCATCAACCAGCGCGCGGTTGTCCGCCCCGTGACAGGTGGCCTGCACCACCACGTTGCGCGCAAAACCGAGGTGGTCACGCAGGGCAAACAGCTGCGCCTTGCTGGCGTCGCACGGCGTGTACTTGCGCTCGGGCGCGTAGGGAAACTCGGCGCCAGGACCGAACACGTGGCAGTGCGCGTCCACCGCACCGGCAGGCAACGGGAAACGCGGCTGGCTCGGACCCGCATACCAATCCAGCCAGCCGGCGGTTTTGGTGAAATCACCCGAGGTGGGTTTGCTCATGAAGGGCCTTCAAGAATGAAACAGATCGAACACCAACGAGGTGGCGAAGAGGGTTGGGCGGCGGGGCGATTTGCTGGCCGAAGGACTGATGAGCCCCGCCGCCCAACCCTCTTCGCCACCGGACCCAGCCGGAGAAAAATCAGTCGATGTACCGAAGGCCAGCCTTCTCAAGCGGCTCCCGCATCTTGTACATGTCAAGCCCCAGCACCCCGCTGGCCAGCTTCGCGCGCTTCTCACCCTCGAAGCTCTCCCGGTGCTGCGCAGCCTCCAGCGTGGTCACCGCGCGCGCGGCGGGCACGCACACCACACCATCGTCGTCCGCCACGATCACGTCACCCGGCGTCACCAGCATGCCGGCGCACACAACCGGAATGTTCACCGAGCCCAGTGTCGCCTTGATCGTGCCCTTGCTGCTGATCGCCTTGCTCCACACCGGAAAGCCCATGCGCTGCAGCTCCTTCACGTCACGCACACCGCCATCGATGATCAACGCACGCGCGCCACGCGCCTGGAACGACGTGGCCAGCAGATCGCCGAAAAAGCCATCGGTGCATTCGGCAGTGACCGTGGCCACCACGATGTCGCCTGGCTGAATCTGTTCGGCCGCCACATGCATCATCCAGTTGTCACCCGGCTGCAGCAGCACGGTGACCGCCGTGCCGCTCACCTGGCAGCCCGGATAGATCGGGCGCATGTAGGGCTTGAGCAGACCCACGCGACCCATGGCCTCGTGCACCGTGGCCGAGCCCAGCGCGGCCAGGCCGTCGGCGGCTGCGCGGTCGGCGCGCTTGATGTTGCGGTAGACAACGCCCAGTTCGTACATGTCAGATCCCCTTCGCCTTCAGGCGTGAATCGAGTCGGGAAAACACCCGGCGCACGTTGCCCTCGTAAATCTGGTGCTTGTCGTCCGCACTGAGGATCTTCGACGCTTCGATGTAGCGCTTGGTGTCGTCGTAGTAATTGCCCGTGGTCGGATCGATGCCACGCACCGCGCCGATCATCTCGCTGGCGAACAGCACGTTCTTCACCGGGATCACGGTGTTGAGCAGGTCGATGCCGGGCTGGTGGTAGACGCAGGTGTCGAAGAACACGTTGCCCATGACGTGCGTGTCGAGCAGCGGCTTCTTCATCTCCTGCGCCAGACCGCGGAACCGGCCCCAGTGGTAAGGCACTGCGCCGCCCCCGTGCGGGATCAGGAACTTCAGCGTGGGGAAATCCTTGAACAGGTCGCCCTGGATCAGCTGCATGAACGCCGTGGTGTCGGCGTTGAGGTAGTGCGCGCCGGTGGTGTGGAAGCAGGCGTTGCAGCTGGTGCTCACGTGGATCATGGCCGGCAGGTCGTGCTCCACCATCTTCTCGTAGATGGGGTACCAATGGCGGTCGGTCAGGGGCGGGCTGGTCCAGTGGCCGCCTGAAGGGTCGGGGTTGAGGTTGATGCCGACCGCGCCGTATTGCTGGACGCATTTTTCCAGCTCGGGGATGCAGGTGGCCGGGTCCACGCCCGGGCTCTGCGGCAGCATGGCCACGGGCACGAAATGGTCGGGGAACAGCTCGCTCACGCGGAAGCACAGTTCGTTGCAGATGGCAGCCCACGTGCTCGACACGTTGAAGTCGCCGATGTGGTGCGCCATGAAACTCGCACGTGGGCTGAACAGCGTGATGTCGCTGCCGCGCTCCTTCATCAGCTTGAGCTGGTTGGTCTCGATGGATTCGCGCAACTCGTCGTCGCTGATCTTCAGATCGGCGACTTTGGGCATGGCAGCGGGGTCTTTGATGCCGGCGATCTGCGCGTTGCGCCAGTTCTCCAGCGCCTTGGGCGCCGTGGTGTAGTGACCGTGGCAATCGATGATGAGGCTCATGGCGTCTCCTGGATTTTTTGTTGTGGTCTGAAAAGGCTCAAGCGGGCTCCATGCCCTGTCGCCGCTTGGCGTCGGCTGCCTCGGGCGCCGTCATGTGGGCGAGCATGGCGCGCACCACGCCGGCCTGTGGGGTGTGCACGGGGATGCCGGCGGAAAACGTGGTGGTGATCTGGATCGCCGGCGGCAAGGGGCCGACCACGGTGATGCCGGCCACACCGAGCAATTCACTGAGCTGCTGGAAACCCAGCTCCACCTCACCGCGAGCGACCAGCGAAGCCACGGGCACACCGGGCGGCGCCTGCACGGTGCGGCCCCGGATCTGGTCGGTGATGCCCCAGCGCTCAAACAGTCTGGCCAGCGCCACGCCGCTCGGGCCGGTGGAGTAGCTGATGCTGCGCGCCGCCAGCACGGCACTGCGCACCGCGTCTTCCGAACCCAGGTCGGGCAGGGGCGCGCCTTCGCGCACCGCCGCGGCCACACCGGAGCGCACCAGATCGACGCGGCTGCCCGGTTGCAGGTGGCCTGCGGCGATCAGCTTGTCGATCGCGTCGGACGCCAGGATCACCACGTCGAAGGCCTCGCCGGCCTGCACGCGTTTGGCCGCGTCCACGCCACCCACCGATTCGATGGCCACCGACGCGTCGCTCACCGCTTCGAAGCCCGTCACCAACTCGGCCAGCACCTGCCGCGTGGCCATGGACGAAATGCCCTGAAGGCGGGTCTTGGGCTTGGATGGGGTGGACGGTTGGGACATGGTGTTCGGGCCGGGACGCTGGATTGTGGCCTTTGCCCACGGGTGAGAAAAGTCACATGGCCGGCTAGCAGCTAGAACGAAATTACATAACTATGATCAAGCCTTGTTTCCACCTTCCGTTCGATCGCCAGCCCCATGGACCTCAAGCAACTCGAATACTTTGTGCGCGTGGCCGAGCTCGGCAGTTTCACCCGGGCCTCGATGGCGCTGAACGTGGCGCAACCGGCGCTTTCGCGCCAGGTGCGCCTGCTCGAAGTGGAGCTGCGGCAGAACCTGCTGGTGCGCAACGGGCGCGGTGCCACGCCCACCGAAGCCGGCAAACTGCTGCTGGCACACGGCCGCGGCATCCTGCACCAGGTGGAGCGGGCGCGCGAAGAGCTGGGGCGGGTGCGCGGCGCGCTCGCCGGGCGCGTGGCCATCGGCCTGCCGCCGAGCCTGGCGCGGGTCCTCACCGTGCCGCTCACGCGCGCCTTCCGTGCGCAATTGCCCGAGGCCAGCCTGTCCATCAGCGAAGCGCTGTCGGTCACCATGCTGGAGTGGTTGACCACGGGGCGGCTGGACATCGCCGTGCTCTACAACGCACAACCCGCCGCCGAGATCGACATCCACCCGCTGCGCGACGAAGAGCTGCTGCTGGTGGAGCCGCGCCCGCCGGGCCTGAGCGAAGACCCGCCCACGGCCATCGGCCTGCGCGAAGTGGCGGAGTTGCCGCTGGTGATTCCCAGCCGGCCCAACGCGATCCGCATGCAGGTGGAAACCGAGATGGCCAACATCGGCTGCCGGCCCACGGTGGCACTCGAGATCGACGGCGTCTCCGCCATCCTCGATCTGGTGGCCGACGGCGCGGGCGCCGCCCTGCTTTCGCGCAACGCGGTGTCCAGCTCGATCCGGCCGTCGGCCTACCGCATCCGCAGCGTCACCCCGCCGCTGAAAACGCGCCTGTGCCTGGCGACCAGCTCACAACGCCCGGCCACGCTCACCCAACTGAAAACACTGGAGTTGATCCGCCAGGTGCTGGGCTGACCCCCGGCCGCGCTGCACCGCAGGGGCTGTTCACTGCTTCTGGATGCCGGCGCGTTCAATCACGCTGCGCCAGCGGCGGATGTCGGATGCCAGCAGCGCGGCGGTCTGTTCGGGGGTCGACGAACGGGCGTCGATGTTGAGCCCGAGCAGTTGCTCGCGCACACCCGGGTCGGCCAGCGCGGCGGCGATGTCGCGCTGCAGGCGCTCCACCACCGCGCGCGGTGTCTTCGACGGCACGGCCAGGGCGTTCCACGACGAGGCCACGAAATCCTTCACGCCCGCTTCCACCGCGGTGGGCACGTCGGGCAGCTCGATGGAGCGCTTCTCGCCGGTCACGGCCAGCGCCCGCAAGGCGCCACCCCGGATCTGCGTGAGCAGGGGCGCGAGGATCTCGACCGCCACGTCCACCTGCTGGCCCCGGATCGCACCGATCAGGGCGGGTGTTCCGTTGAAGGGCACGACCTGGGCCTCGATGCCGGCGCTGCTCTTGAACAGCTCGGCCGCCAGGTGCTGCGTGCTGCCGATGTTGATGCTGCCCACGTTGAGCCGGCCGGGATGGGCCTTGCCGAAGGCCACCAACGCACCCAGCGTCTTGTGGGGCGAGGTGGCGGGCACCACCACGGCGATGTCGAAATGACCGAGCGTGGACACCGGCGTGAAGTCCTTCACCGTGTCGAAGGGCAGGCTCTTGAAGAGCCCGGCGGTGACCGCGGTGCCGTTGGACATGAGGAACAGGGTGTGACCGTCGGGCTCGGCACGCGCCACCGTGTCGGCGGCCACCACACCCCCGGCACCGGGCCGGTTCTCGATGACCACCGACTGCCCCAGCAGCTCGGCGAGTTTCCGGGCCACGGTGCGCGCGGTGAGATCGCCCACACCGCCAGCAGCGAACGGCACGACGATGCGCAGGCTTCTGGACGGAAAGGCGCTCTGGGCGCGCACCGGTTGGCATGCCAGAGCGGGCAGAAACAACGCCGCACCCAGCAGGGTGCGGCGGGTGGGGATTCGGTGCTCAGGTGCCAAGCTATCCGACGAACTGGACCAGCCACAAGGAGATGCCCGGAAAGCTCAGCAGCAGCACGGTGCGGAACACGTCGCTGACGAGGAAGGGCATGACGCCTTTGTAGCTCTCGCCGATGGGCACGTCCTTGGCCAGGCCGTTGACCACGTACACGTTGAGGCCCACGGGCGGTGCCAGCAGACCAAAGCCCACCGTCATGAGCACCATGATGCCGAACCAGATCGCCACCGATTCCGCCGGCATGCCGAAGTCCAGCCCCATGACCACAGGGAAGAAGATCGGGATGGTCAGCAAGATCATGGAGAGCTCGTCCATGACGGCGCCCAGCACCACGTAAAACAACATGATGCCGGCCACCACCATCACCGGCGACACATCCAGGCCCTGCACCAGCTCGGCCAGCTGGGCCGGCACCTGGGTCAGCGCCAGCGAGGTGTTCATCATGTCCGCGCCGATGAAGATCAGGAAGATCATGGCGCTGGCAGCGGCGGTGGAATAAAAGCACTGGCGGATCTTGGCCAGCGTGAGTTCGCGCTTGAGCAGCGCGGCCACAAAGGTCGCCGCAGCCCCCACGCCCGCACCCTCGGTGGGTGTGAACAGGCCGCCGTAGATGCCACCGAACACGATCAGGAACACGATGGCGATCGGCGCCACGCCCAGGAAGGCTTCCATGGTCAGCTGGGCCTGGTCTTCGTGCTCAGGCGCGTGGCCGGGCACCAGCCGCACATAGACGGCAATCGCGATCATGTAACCGAGCATCGCGATCACGCCCGGCACCATCGCCGCGGCAAAGAGCTTGGCGATGTTCTGCTCGGTCAGGATGGCGTAGATCACCAGCGGCACCGACGGCGGGATCAGGATGCCGAGGGTGCCGCCAGCGGCCAGCGTGCCGGTGGCCAGACGCCCCGAATACCCATGGCGCTTCATCTCGGGCAGCGCCACCGAGGTGATGGTGGCCGCCGTGGCCACCGACGAGCCGCAGATGGCACCAAACCCAGCGCTGGCCAACACGGCGGCCATGGCCAGCCCGCCCTTGAAGCGCGAAGTGACCACGCTGGCAAACTGGAACAGCGCCTTGGAGATGCCGCCCTGCGTGGCGAAGTTGCCCATCAGGATGAACAGCGGAATGACGGACAGGTCGTAGCTGGCGAAGCGCGCGAAGGCGGCGCCGTTGAGGTTGTTGAAAAACGGTGGCCAGCCGACCTGGAAGATGTAGCCGAAACAGCCGGCGAAAAACATGGCGATCGCGATCGGCACGCGAATGGCCATCAGGCCCAGCATGGTGGCGAAGATCATCCCCGCCAGTGACAAAGAACTCATTCGCCCTGCTCCGAAAAATTGCCAAAGATGGTCTGCGTCCAGGCAATCACGCCGGTGAGGATCAGGGGCGGCACCATGAACGCATAGACGATCCACTCGGGGAAGCCCAGCATCATCGAGGTGGTTTGTGAGTCGTAGGCGCTCAGGCCACCCACGGCGGTGCGCCAGGCCAGCAGCAGCATCGCGCCACCCAGCAGGAAACTGCCGAAGCGGTCGAGCTGCGCGTTGGTGCGGTCGGACAGCCTGGCGGTGAAGAAGTCCACCACGATGTTTTCGCGCTTGAGCTGGCACCAGGGGAGAAACAGGGCCACCGCTGCGCCCGCCGTCACGGCGGTGAGCTCGTAGTCACCGACCAGCGTGACACCGATGGTGTTGCGCCCGATGAGACTGACGCAGGTGATCAGGGTGATCACGGTCAGCAGCACGCCCGCCAGGATCGCGCTGGCCCGGGCCAGCAAGGACAGTAGCTTCAATTTTTCACCTTCAACAAAAGAGAAACCGGCTGCCATCCGCCCACAACGGCAATGGAGAGCCGGTCTTGCGGGCCCGGCGCGGGTTGCGAGCGGGCCGGCCGGAATTATCGCTGCGCCTTACTTCTGGTTCTTCGCAATCAGGGCGCGGGCTTCCGACACCAGCTTGGCGCCGTCGATGTTCTTGCCCTTCATCTCGTTGATCCAGTCGGTCTCCACGGTGGCGGCGGTGCGCCTCCAGCGCTGGGTCTCGGCCACGTCGAGCGCCACGATGTTGTTCCCCGCCTTCTCGGCGATCGCGCGGCCGGCCTTGTCACCGTCGTCCATCGCGCGGCCGAACATGGCGGCGGTCTCGATGCCCGAGTTTTTGTCGATCACGGCCTTGAGGTCGGGCGGCAGCTTGTCGTAAGACGCCTTGTTCATCGAGAACGCGAAGGTCTGCGTGTAGAGGCCTTCCTTGCCGGCAAAGGTGGTGTGGTTCTTCACCAGCTCGCTCACTTTCAGCGCGGGGGTCACCTCCCAGGGGATGGTGGTGCCGTCGATCGTGCCCTTGGAGAGCGCGTCGGTCACCGCCGGCACGGGCATGCCCACGGGTGTGGCACCCAGCTTGGTCAGCATGTTGCTGATGATGCGCGAGCCGCCACGCACCTTCATGCCGCGCAGGCTCTCCAGGCCGACCACGGGGGCCTTGGTGTGAAACAGGCCCGGGCCATGGGTGTGCACGGCGATCAGCTTGACGTCCTTGAATTCGTCGGCGGCGAATTTCTCCACGTACTCCTGGATGGCACGCGACGATTGCTCGGCCGAACCGCTCATGAAGGGCAGCTCGAACACCTCGGTCTTGTTGAACCGGCCGGGCGTGTAGCCCAGCACCGTCCAGCTCAGGTCCACCACACCATCGCGGGCCTGGTCGAACAGCTGGGGCGGCGCACCGCCGAGCTGCATGGCGTGGAACAACTGGACCTTGATCTTGCCGCCCGACTCGGCTTCGACCTTCTGCGCCCAGGGGATCAGCGCCTTGGCCGGAATGGTGGCCTGCTGCGGCAGGAACTGGTGCAGGCGCAAGGTCACGGTCTGTGCCTGGGCGGGACCGGCCAGGGAAAGCGCTGCGAGGGCGCCCGCGGCCAGCAGCGTGGTGCGGCGTTTCAGAAAGCTCATGGTGTGTCTCCAGCTGGGGGGTGGGTGGGCCCGGGTGACGGCTGGCGTCTGCGTGACGTCTCACCGGCCCCGGATCGTTGCTGCATTCGAACACCCGAACTGTGCATGGGCCAGAGAGTTAACGCCAGTGTATGAAGAGACTTTCAGATATGCCGTTATTTTATGAAACCACCCTGGGCCCGACCGTCCTTCGCGCATGAAAAAGGCCGCTCAAGGAGAGCGGCCTCTGGCGGGCAGCGTCGGGTGGATTTACGGGCTGTGCCGCGCGATGAGGGCACGGGCCTCGAACACCAGCTTGGCGCCGTCGATGTTCTTGCCCTGCACTTCCTTCACCCAGTCGGCCTCCACCGCCATCGCAGCGGTCTGCCAGCGCTTCGTTTCAGCAGCGTCCAGCGTCACGATGCTGTTGCCCGCTTTTCTGGCGACGTCCATGCCCGCCTTGTCGCCGTCGTCCATCGCGCGGCCGAAAAAGGCGGCGGTCTCCACGCCCGCGTTCTTGTCGATCACGGCCTTCAGGTCGGCCGGCAGCTTGTCGTAGCTGGCGCGGTTCATCACCAGCGCGAAGGTCTGGGTGAACAGGCCGGTGGGGCCCGCGAACGTGGTGTGGTTCTTCACCAGCTCGGCAATCTTGAGCGACGGGGTCACCTCCCAGGGAATGGTGGTGCCGGCGATCGTGCCCTTGGTCAGCGCGTCGGTCACGGCCGGCACCGGCATGCCCACCGGCGTGGCGCCGAGTTTGGCCAGCATGTTGCTGATCACGCGCGAACCGCCGCGCACCTTCATGCCGCGCAGGCTCTCCAGGCCGGTCACCGGCTCCTTGGTGTGGAACAGGCCCGGACCATGGGTGTGGGCGGCCAGCAGTTTCACGTCCTTGAACTCGTCGGCGGCGAACTTCTCCACGTACTCATGAAAGGCGCGCGAGGCCGGTTCGGCCTGGCCGCTCATGAAGGGCAGTTCAAACACCTCGGACTTGTTGAAGCGGCCCGGGGTGTAGCCCAGCACCGTCCAGGTCAGGTCCACCACACCGTTGCGGGCCTGGTCGAACAGCTGCGGCGGCGTGCCGCCCATGGACATCGAATGGAACAGCTGCACCTTGATGCGGCCACCGGATTCGGCCTCGATCTTCCTGGCCCACGGCGCGATGGCGCGCGCGGGGATGGTGGCCGACGGTGGCAGAAACTGGTGCAGGCGCAGGGTCACGGTCTGCTGGGCCAGGGCGCTGCCCGCCAGGATGGTCGCGCCCAGCGCGGCCAAGGCCGCGATCGCGTTGCGGCGTCGTAGAAGGGTCATGGAGAAGCTCCTGTGATGCGGGGAAAGGGAAACGGGCGGCGGACCCGCGTGGGCCGCGCCAGGACAGGTGTCACGTCAGACACAAGGACCACACTGTGCCGCCGCGCACGGCTGTTCGCCAGCCCCTGTGGCCACTTGCTGCTATCGCATGTCGGCATGAAACTTCCGCGCCGCCATCCGATCCCGCACGGCCCCGGCCGATAACATGCACGCATGAAACCCGCGCTCGCCTTCCACTTCGATTTCATCTCGCCGTTCGGTTACTTCGCCTCATTGCGTATCGATGAGCTCGCCGCGCGGCACGGGCGCGCGGTGGAATGGCACCCCATGTTGCTGGGTGTCTCGGTGATGAAGGTCATGGGCCTCAAACCCTTGCTCGACACGCCGCTCAAGGGCCCCTACACCGAGCGCGATGTGCTGCGCTACGCGCGGGAACACAACGTGCCGATGCAGCGCCAACCGCGGGACCCGGTGATGAACCCGCTGGCCAGTGCCCGGGCGCTCGCGTGGGTGAACCGCCACCAGCCGCAGCGCGCGGCCGAGGTGGTACACGCCATCTACCGCGCATACTGGGGCCAGGGGCAGGACCTCTCCACACCCGAGGCCTTGGCGCCGGTGGTGGGTGATGAGGTGGCACAAGCCGCCGCCAGCGACGAAGCCGCCGCACTGCTGCGCGCCGAGGTCGACGCTGCGCTGCAGGCCGGCGTGTTCGGCTCACCCACCGTGGTGGTGGACGGCGAGCCGTTCTGGGGCATCGACAAGTTCGAGCAGATCGACCGCTGGCTCACCCGCGGGGGTTGGTGAGCCTCAGGCGAAGCGCACTTCGACCGGCACCGCAATCGCCGCTAGAGCGGCACGCAACCGCTTCGACAGGTCTTCATCGGCCGCACCACCGAGCGTGATGAGCGCGCGCTGGCGGCCACCCTCGTCGCTGGCCTCCACACGCACCGGCCGCTCTGGAGCCAGCCCCTGCGCAATCTCGGTCAACCGGATCTCGATCGCGCGCAGCCGCAGCGTGGGCTTGAACACCTTGCCGATGGCGGTGAGCGGCAATGCATCCACCACCACCACACGCTTCGGCACGGCCGGCCGTTCGTAGACCTGCGGCGCCACCTCGCGCAAGAGCGCGTCGGCGTCCAGCCCCACCGCGGCGCGCAGCACCACAAAAGCCACCGGCACCTCGCCCGCGTAAGCATCGGGCTCGGCCACCACGGCGCACTGCAGCACCGCAGGGTGGGCCATGAAGGCGTCTTCCACCAGACCGGGGTCGATGTTGTGCGAGCCGCGGATGATCACGTCTTTCGCGCGGCCGGTGATGTGGATGCGCCCCGCGTCGTCGAGGTGCCCGAGGTCGCCGGTGACGATCCAGCCGTGCTCGAACAGCCCGGCGTTGCGCTTTGCATCGAGGTAACCCGGGCTCATGTGCGGGCCGCGCAGCACCAGCACACCGGTCTCGCCCGCGGCGCAATGCTCATCGAGCTTCGCCTCGCCATCGCGCCACGGCACGGCATGCACCTCGGTGTACGGCAAGCGCAGACCGGCCGAGCCGGGCGTGCGCGGACCCAGCAGCGGCTCGATGCTCACCAGCCCGGCGCACTCGGTCATGCCCAGGATGTTGCGCACGGGAATGCCGGTGGCGGACTCGAAACGCTGCGCCAGCTCGGCCGGCAGCGGGGAGCCGCCGGTGAAGGCAGCTCGCACGTCCTTGATGTCGGCGTCCACCGGCACACCCAGCAGGCTGGCCAGCACCGTGGGCACACAGGCCAGGTGCGTCACGCGCTCGCGCTCGCAGAAGCGCCAGTAGGCCTTCACAAAACCGGTGTTGCGCATGCCGCTGAGCGTGGGCAGCACCTGCCGCGCGCCGATGGCCAGCAGCGCCAGGCCGTACACAAAGGCGCCGGCCACGTGGAACAACGGAAAGCCGTTGACCTCCACCGCCGTCTCGTCCATGTCGTAGAAGGCGTGCGCGAACCAGGCCGTGTGTGCCTCGTTGCCCGCGGTGTGCTGCGCGAGCTTGGGCGCGCCGGTGGTGCCGCCGGTGTGAAACAGCGCCACCACCCGGTCGGGGTTCAGGTCGGGTTCGAACGTGAGGCGGTCGGGCTGCGCGGCCATGAGGTCCTGCAGCGAGGGCGTGCCGGGCACCGCCTCGTTCACGGTGATGGGCACCAGGGTGGTGGTGGTGTGCAACGCCTGCACGGCCAAGGCCGTGGGCCACACCGCCAGTTCAGCGTTGGGCCCCAGGGCCACCAGCACCTGGGCACCCGAGGCCTGCAGGAGGGCTGCGATGTGGTCGGGTTGCAGCAAAAAGTTGATCGGGCACACACGGCCCGCCAGCTGCGCGCCCCACAGCACGGCGTGCGCCTCGGGCGTGTTGGGCACGAGCATGGCCACGGTGTCTGCCGCATGCACACCGAGCGCGCGAAAGGCATTGGCCGCGCGGTGGATGTGGGCCAGCAGCTCACGGAAAGTGACACGCTGCGGCGCTGTGTCGAGCGACGCGTCGGGCAGAAAGGTGAACGCTTCGCGGTCGGGGAAGCGTTCGGCCGTGGCACGAATGAGTTCGTACGGCGTGCGGTGAGGCGCCGCGTGGGCCAGCGGCGCACGCTCCAGCGCCTCGATGTCGGCGAGCGATGCGAACGCGTTCATGACAAGCCGAGCAAACGCACCGCGTTGCCCTTCAGGATGCCGGGCATCACCTCGGGCTTGAAACCCGCCACCTCGAAGTCCTTCATCCAGCGCTCGGGTGTGATGAGTGGAAAGTCGCTGCCGAACAGGACGCGGTCTTTCAGCAGCGTGTTGGCGTACTGCACCAGCTGTTTGGGAAAGTACTTCGGGCTCCAGCCGCTCAGGTCGATCCACACATTGGGCTTGTGCGTGGCCACGCTGAGTGCTTCGTCCTGCCACGGAAAACTGGGGTGCGCCATGACGATCTGCATGTCGGGGAAATCGATCGCCACGTCGTCCAGGTGCATGGGGTTGCTGTACTCCAGCCGCAGGCCACCACCGCAGCGCATGCCCGAGCCAATGCCGCTGTGCCCGGTGTGGAAGATCGCGGGCAGCTGGTGCGCGTTGATCACCTCGTAGATCGGCCAGGCCATCTTGTCGTGGGGGTGGTAGCCCTGCACCGTGGGGTGGAACTTGAAGCCCTTGATGCCCTCCTCCTGAATCAGCCGCTCGGCCTCGCGCGCACCCATCTTGCCCTTGTGCGGGTCGATGCTGGCGAAGGCCACCATCATGTCGCTGTTCTCGCGCGCGGCCTGCGCGATCTCTTCGTTCGGGATGCGCCGCCGGCCCAGTTGGGACTCGCTGTCCACGGTGAACATCACCAGGCCGAGCTTGCGTTCGCGGTAGTAGGCCACCGTCTCGGCAATCGTCGGCCGGCGGTCGCTGCCGAAGAACTTGTCGGCTGCGCGGTCGTACTCCTCGCCGTAGTGGTCGAAGGGGTTGCGGCAACTCACTTCGGCGTGCGTGTGGATGTCGATCGCGATGAGGTTCTGGTGGTCCATCGATGGCTCTCTCGGTGCGGTTGAGCGACCGGCCCAACCTAGGGAAAACACGGGGGTTGGGCGGACGGCTTTGGCTTGTTTTGGTTATTGTTTATAACCATAATCAGCCCTCGATTCAAGCGCAAAAACCCCGAACCAGCGGCCGCCGCCGACACCCGACATGCCCATCCATTCCACCGACATCAGCCTGAGCCTGCAGGGCGCATCCAGCGAAATCGCGGTCATCACGCTCAACCGCCCCGCCAAGCGCAACGCACTCAACGACGGCCTGATCCTGGCCATCCGCGACATGTTCCAGGCCATGCCGCACGGCGTGCGCGCCGCCGTCATCCACGGCAGCGGCGACCACTTCTGCGCCGGCCTCGATCTGTCCGAACTCAGCGAACGCGACGCCGGCCAGGGCCTGCACCATTCGCGCATGTGGCACAGCGCGCTGGAGTGCGTGCAGTACGGTCCGGTGCCGGTGGTGGCGGCACTCCACGGCGCGGTGGTGGGTGGCGGCCTGGAGCTGGCCAGCACCTGCCACATCCGCGTGGCCGACGAGTCCGCCTTCTTCGCGCTGCCCGAAGGCTCGCGCGGCATCTTCGTGGGCGGCGGTGGTTCGGTGCGCATTCCGCGCCTGATCGGTGCCGCGCGCATGGCCGACATGATGTTCACCGGCCGCGTCTACAAAGCGCCCGAAGCCGAGCGCGTGGGCCTCACGCAGTACCTGGTTCCCCAGGGCACAGCGCTGGAAAAGGCCATGGAGCTGGCCGCCCGCATCGCACAGAACGCACCGCTGACCAACTACGCGCTGATGCACGCGCTGCCGCGCATCGCCGAACAACCGGCCGACCAGGGCTACCTCACCGAAGCCATGATGGCCGCCATCGCACAGAGCGACCCCGAAGCGAAAAACCGCGTGCGCGCTTTCCTGGAAGGCCGCGCCGCGAAAGTCAGCAAGGACTGAGCGCCATGAGCCAGAACCCGACCATGGCCCGCTACCGCCCCCTGAAGTTTGGCGTCACGCGAGCCACCCTGCGCGACGGTGCCCAGGGCACGCACTACCTGCGCGCCAACCAGGACCTGCCACCCTTCCCCGATCGCATCACCGACCGGCTGGTGCACTGGGCCAAGACGCGCCCCGACCAGACCGTGTTCGCGCGCCGCAGCAAGAACGCCGACGGCAGCACCGGCGACTGGCGCCACATCACGTTCGCGCAGGCACTCGACGCCGCGCGCCGCATCGGCCAGGGGCTGCTCAACCGTGGCCTGTCGGCCGAACGCCCGGTGCTGATCCTGAGCGAGAACGATCTTGAGCACGCGCTGCTCGCGCTGGGCTGCGTCTACGCCGGCATCGCCTACTGCCCCACCTCGCCCGCCTATTCGCTGGTGAGCCAGGACTTCGACAAGCTGCACCACGTGGTGAAGACGCTCACGCCCGGCCTGGTGTTCGCCAGCGACGCGGGCCGCTACAGCCGCGCCATGCTGGCCACGCTGGGCGAGGGCGTGGAGCTGGTGACCACCGAAGGCTCCGTGCCCGGCCGCGCCACCACGCCATTCACCGCGCTGCTGGCCACCGAGCCCACGCCCGCGGTGGATGCCGCCATGGCCGCCACCGGAGCGGACACCATCGTCAAGTTCCTCTTCACCTCGGGCTCGACCAAGATGCCCAAGGCCGTGATCAACACGCAGCGCATGTGGTGCGCCAACCAGCAGCAGATGGTGGCGTCGATGCCGGTGCTGGCCGAGAGCCCGCTGGTGCTGGTGGACTGGCTGCCCTGGAACCACACCTTCGGTGGCAACCACAACGTGGGCATGGTGCTGTTCCACGGCGGCACACTCTTCATTGACGATGGCAAACCCACGCCCGCGCTCATGGCCGAGACGCTGCGCAACCTGCGCGAGATCGCGCCCACGGTGTACTTCAACGTGCCCACCGGCTTCGAGGCGATTGCCAACGCGATGAAGACCGACGATGCGCTGCGCAAGACCTTGCTCTCGCGCGTACAGATGTTTTTTTACGCCGGTGCGTCGCTGGCGCAGCCGGTGTGGGACGCCCTGCACACGGCACAGGAAACAGAGATCGGCGAACGCATTGTCATGGGCACCGGTCTGGGCATGACCGAGTCCGGCCCCTTCGGCATTTTTGTGACCAGCCCCAACGTGAAAGCGGGCGACCTCGGCCTGCCCACGCCGGGCCTGGAACTCAAGCTGGTGGACGCCGGCGGCAAGACCGAGGTGCGCTACAAGGGCCCCAACATCACACCCGGCTACTGGCGCATGCCGGCCGAGACAACCGAGGCCTTCGATGAAGAAGGCTTCTTCAAGACCGGCGACGCGGTGAAGTGGATCGACGAGACCGACATCCACCTCGGGCTGAAATTCGACGGTCGCATCGCCGAAGACTTCAAGCTCGCCACCGGCACCTTTGTGAGCGTGGGCCCGCTGCGCGCGAAAATCATCGCGGCCGGCGCGCCTTACATCCAGGACGTGGTGCTCACCGGCCTGGACATGAAGGAGGTCGGCGCCATGGTGTTCCCCACGCCGCTGGTGCGAACACTGGCCGGCCTGCCGTCCGACGCACCGATGCACGACGTGCTCAACAGCGCGCCGGTGCTGGCCCACTTCCAGCGTGTGGTCACCGAACTCGCCAAGACATCCACCGGCAGTGCCAGCCGCATCGCACGCCTGTGCCTGCTGGCCGACCCACCCACCATCGACCGCGGCGAAGTGACCGACAAGGGCTCGATCAACCAGCGCGCCGTGCTGGCCCACCGCGCCGAAACCGTCGCCCTGCTGCACAGCGATGGCCTGCACGCCATCCTCAAACCCGAGTAAACACACCATGGCAACCCGCGGATTTTTCAATGCTTTCGACGACGTCTGGCTGCTGGCCGGCGTGCGCACGCCCATGGTCGACTACTGTGGCGCGCTCGGCCACATCTCGCCCACCGACCTTGGCATCAAGGCCGCACGCGAGGCCCTGGCCCGCGCCGGCGTGCCGGGCGACCACATCGGCTCGGTGATCGCGGGCAACATGGCGCCCGGCGACTTTGACCAGTTTTTCCTGCCGCGCCACATCGGCCTGTACGCCGGCGTGCCGGTGGAGGTGCCGGCCATCATGGCGCAGCGCATCTGCGGCACCGGCTTCGAGCTGTTCCGCCAGGCCGGTGAACACATCCAGGGTGGCGCGTGCGACGCTGCGCTGGTGGTGGGCACCGAGAACATGACCCGCAACCCGATCGCCGCCTTCGACCACCGCACCGGCTTCAAGCTGGGTGCACCGGTGGGCTTCAAGGACTACATGTGGGAAGCGCTCAAGGACCCGGCGGCCGGCATCAACATGATCCAGACCGCCGAGAACCTGGCGACGAAGTACGGCATCACCCGCGGGGAGGTGGACGCGTTCGCCTCCGCTTCCTTCGCCAAGGCCGTGGCCGCGCAGGAAAGTGGTTTTCTGGCGGGCGAGATCATCTCCGTGATCAGCGAAAAATTCGAACTCGCGGGTTACCAGCCGCGCGGCATCAAGCTGCAAGGCAAGCTCACCGAGGTGGCCACCGACACCCACCCGCGCATCTCGCCGGTGGAGGTGCTGGCCAAGCTGCGCGCGGTGTTTGAAGGCGGGGTGCAGACCGGTGGCAACAGCTCGGCGCTGGTGGATGCAGCGGCGGCCTGCGTGGTCGCCTCTGGCGCCTACGCCAAAGCGAATGGCAAGCAGCCACTGGCCCGCGTGGTCGCCGCGTCGGCCGTGGGCGTGCCGCCCGAGATCATGGGCATCGGCCCGGCACCCGCCATCCGCCTGCTGCTGGAGCGCACCGGGCTCACGCTGGCCGACATCGCCCGCTTCGAAGTGAACGAAGCGCAAGGCGCACAGACGCTGGCCGTGGCGCGTGAACTGGGCATGGACCTGGACCGTCTCAATGTCAACGGCGGCGCCATCGCCCTGGGCCACCCGCTCGCGGCCACCGGCGTGCGCCTCACCCTCACGCTGGCGCGCGAACTGCAGCGCAGCGGCCAGCGCTACGGCATCGCCAGCGCCTGCGTGGGCGGTGGCCAGGGCATGGCACTGCTCATCGAAAACACATCCGCTTGAAACAAGGAAGAACCTGACCATGAACATTCAAGGACACGCCGCCCTCATCACCGGCGGTGGCTCGGGCCTGGGCGAAGCCACCGCGCGCGAACTCGCGCGCCAGGGCGCCCAGGTCGCCGTGCTCGACGTGAACCTGGACAACGCCCAACGCGTGGCCAGCGAGATCGGCGGTATTGCTTGCCACTGCGACATCACCAACACCGAGAGCCTGCAGGCCGCCATGGACTCGGCCGCGGCCGCCCACGGCCCGGCCCGCATCCTCATGAACATCGCCGGCATCGGCAGCGCCAAACGCGTGGTCGGCAAGGACGGCTCGGCCGCACCGCTGGAAGACTTCGCCAAGGTGATCAACGTCAACCTGATCGGCACCTACAACGCCAGCCGCCTCTTTGCAGCGGCCTGCGCCAAGCTGGAGCCACTGGAAGACGGCGAGCGCGGCGTGATGGTGTTCACCGCGAGCGTGGCCGCGTTCGACGGCCAGGTGGGCCAGCAGGCCTACAGCGCCTCCAAGGGCGGTCTCGTGGGCATGACGCTGCCGATGGCGCGCGATCTCGCACAGCACGGCATCCGCGTCTGCACCATCGCGCCCGGCCTGTTCAGCACGCCGCTCATGCGCACCTTGCCCGAGCCGGTGCAGGCGTCGCTGGCGGCGAGCATCCCGTTCCCGCCGCGCCTGGGCAAGCCCGAAGAATTCGCATCGCTGGCGGCGCACATCGTGACCAACACCCACCTGAACGGCGAAGTCATTCGCCTCGACGGTGCTTTGAGAATGGCGCCCCGATGAGCAAAGTGGTCGTCTTTGAGGTGGACGTGATGTTCGGCGACTGCGACCCGGCCGGCATCGTGTTCTTTCCCAATTTCTCCAAGTGGATGGACGCGTCCTCGCTGAACTTTTTTGTGAAGAACGGCGTGCCGCCCTGGCGCGAACTGGTGAAGACGCGCGGCATTGTGGGCACGCCGCTGCTGGAGATCCACACCAAGTTCATGCGCCCTGCCACCTACGGCGAGCGCCTGCAGATCCACACCAGCGTGACCGAGTGGCGCGAGAAGGTGTTCATGCACAAGCACGTGGTCAAACGTGGCGATGACGTGTTGTGCGAAGGCACCGAAACCCGCGCCTTCGTGATCCACCCGCCCGAAGCGCCCGACCGCATCAAGGCCATTCCCGTGCCCGAAGACATCAAGGCACTCTGTACCTGACCCCTGCTGTCTGCCCCCGTATTCGCAGCCCTTTCCCAACCACCCAGAAGGAGACACCCATGCGCACACGCCGCCAATTCATCCAGGCCACCGCCGCCACCACTTTGCTGGGCTCGCTCGGCCTGCAGACCGCCCGTGCACAAGGCCTGGAGCAGGTGAAGATCGTCAACGGCTTTCCTGCGGGCGGCAGCGCCGACGTGACCAGCCGACGCATCGGCGAGAAGCTGGGTGGGAGCGTCTACACGAAGAACGCCGCCGTGGTGGAGAACAAGACCGGCGCGGCCGGCCGCATCGCGGTGGAAACGGTGAAGAACGCGGCACCCGATGGCGCCACGCTGTTGCTCACGCCGTATTCGATGATGTCGATCTACCCGCACATCTACAAACAGCTGAGTTACGACCCGTTCAAGGACCTCACCCCGGTGTGCATGGCCTCCCTGCTCACCCACGGTCTGGCGGTGGGCCCGATGGTGCCGGCCTCGGTGAAAACGGTGAAGGACTACCTGGCCTGGGCCAAGGCCAACCCCAAGGACGCCAACTACGGCTCGCCCGCCGCCGGCTCCACGCCCCACTTCCTGGGCGCGCTGCTCGGACTGGAGAGCGGTGTGGACCTCAAACACGTGCCGTACCGCGGTTCCATTCCCGGCATCACCGACGTGATCGGCGGCCAGCTCGCGAGCATGGTCACGCCGCACGGTGACTTTCTGGCCAACCACCGCGCGGGCAAGCTGCGCATCATCGCCACCTCGGGCAAGACCCGGTCGCCCTTCGTGCCCGAAGTGCCGACCTTTGCCGAACAAGGTTTCCCCGACCTCGTGGTGGAAGAGTGGTTCGGCTTCTACGCGCCGGCCAAAACGCCTGCGGCCGTGGTGATGAACGCCAACACCGCGATCAACGCCGCGCTGAAAGAAAAGTCGGTCATCGATTCGCTCGCCCTCTCGGGCCTGGTGCCGGTGGGTGGCAGCCCCGAAGACATGGCCAAGAGCATGCAGTACTACTTCGAGTTCTGGGGTCCGCTGGTCAAGAAGATCGGCTTCACCGCCGAGTCTTGAACACAGCGCGCCGGTCATGAACGCCTACGAGCCGCAACCCGAAGCCAGCCGCCACATCCTGGACAGCGTGCTGGGCGCGAGCCAACAACTCGCTGCCCTGCCCGCCTTCCCCGACTTCGACGCCGAGCTGCTGCAGCAGGTGCTGGTGGAAGCGGGCAAATTTGTTGGCGAGGTGGTGGCACCGCTCAACCGCAGCGGCGACGAGACCGGCGCGCAGTGGGCAGCGGGCGCGGTCACGATGCCGCCGGGTTTTCGGGCGTCGTACCAGGCGTTCTGGCAAGCGGGTTGGCCCTCGCTGGCTTGCGCTTTGGAAGACGGCGGGCAGGGCCTGCCCACGGTGCTGGAGGCGGTGCTGCACGAGATGCTCAACGCCGCCAACCACGGTTGGACGATGGCGCCCGGCCTGCTGCACGGCGCCTATGAATGCATCCGCCACCACGCCAGCGACGGGCTGAAGGCCCGCTACCTGCCCAAGCTGGCCAGCGGGGAGTGGCTGGCCACCATGTGCCTGACCGAGCCGCACGCGGGCAGCGACCTCGGCCTGGTGCAGACCAGGGCCGTGCCGCTGGCCGACGGTCGTTTTGCGCTCAGCGGCACCAAGATCTTCATCTCCGGTGGCGAACACGACCTCACCGACAACATCGTACACCTGGTGCTCGCGCGCCTGCCCGATGCGCCGCCCGGCCCCAAGGGGCTCTCGCTGTTTCTGGTACCCAAGTTCGAACCCGATGGAACCCGGTCGGCCGTTCACTGCGAGCGCATCGAAGAAAAGATGGGCCTCCACGCCAGCCCGACGTGCGTGATGCGGTTTGACGAAGCCGCCGCTTCCCTGGTGGGCGAACCCGGCAAAGGCCTGACCGCGATGTTCGTGATGATGAACGCCGCGCGCCTGCTGGTGGGCCTGCAGGGCATCGGCCTGCTCGACGCCGCGTGGCAGAAGGCGAACGCCTATGCACAGGAGCGCCGGCAGATGCGCGCACCGGGCAGCACCAGCAAGGCTGGCCACGCAGACGCGATCGCGATGCACCCGGCGATTCAGCGCATCCTGGCCACCCAGCGCGCCTGGATCGACGCCGGCCGCGTGATCGCTTACCGCACGGCGATTGAACTCGACCTGCAAAAGCACCATCCCGAAGCCCTGCGCCGCGAAGCCGCCGCGCGCTGGTGCAGCCTGGTCACACCGGTGCTCAAGTCGGCCTGGACCGAGCAGGCCTTTGCCGGAGCCAGCGCCTGCCTGCAGGTGTTCGGCGGCCACGGCTATGTGCGCGAATGGGGCATCGAGCAGCACGTGCGCGACGCGCGCGTGGCCATGATCTACGAGGGCACGAACGAGATCCAGGCCATTGACCTGCTGGTGCGCAAGACCCTCCCCGACGGGGCGGCCACGCTGACCGCGCTGCTGGCCGAACTCGCGGACGACGTCGGGCAAAGCCCGCGCACCCGGCAAGCCATGCAGGCCTTCAGCGCCTTCGTGCGCGAACAGGTGCTGCCGCGCAGCGGAGATTCCCACTCGGCGCCAGACCTGCCCTTCTGGCTGGCCGACGATTTCTTGCGCGCGCTGGCCCTGCTGCTCATGGCCTGGGCCTGGGACCGCATGGCGGCCAAGCCCGGCGCGGACCCCATCGCGCACGCAGCCTTCTGGCGCTGGGTTTGGCCCGAGTTCGACTTGCGCATGGCCATGATGAGCAACGCCTTGTCGGCCAGGCAGCCACAGGCGGCTATGCTCTGAGGATGCCCGAGACCTCCACCGCCAACGCCATGCGCCGCCCCCGCGGTCCGCGCAAGAAAGACACGGGCGAGGGCCTGCTGGGCGATGGCGCCACGGGCAGCGGGGCGAGCGATGCGCCCGAGGTCGACACGGCGTACCTGGAGACCCTGCTGGGCTACAACGCCCGACGCGCAGCACTCACCATCATTTCGCTGTTCCTGCGCCGCATGGCACCTTACGACCTGCGCCCGGTGGACTTTTCGGTACTCACCGTGATCGCGCACAACCCCGGCGTCACCTCGCGCCAGATTTGCGCGGCGCTCGACATCCTGCCGCCCAACCTCGTGGGCATGGTCAAGGCCCTGCACAAGCGCGGCCTGATCGAACGCCAGCCCCACCCCACCGACCGACGTGCCCAGGGCCTGCACCTGACCCTGGCCGGCCAGCGCCTGCACATCCAGGCCCAGAGGACAGCGACCGACCTGGAACAGGAAGCCACGAACGCGCTTACCCCGACCGAGCTGCAGACGCTCAGCGGCTTGCTGCGCAAGGTCTACCGTCGCACCGGCGCCTGACAATCCGGGTAAGTCCGTAGCGTCGGCCTTTGCGCCACATTGCTGCGGCGCACGCAGCTAGCAAACTGGTAGCAGCCAAGCTTCGTCCCTATAGTCCTCCTTACGGGCCGTTGCCAGAGCCCCCAGGAGAATCCGCATGAGTGCCAAGGACAACGCAGCCGTGATCCAGCTCTTCGACCTGCTCGAATCGCGCTACGCCATGCGGGTGATCTGGGCACTCTCGGACGGCCACCCCCAGACCTTTCGCCTGCTGCAGGACAGCGTGGGCGGTGTGACCCCCAACACCTTGAACACCCGCATCAAGGAACTGCGTGCAGCGCGCCTGGTGGACCACAGCGGCCACGGCTACCGGCTCACCACGCAAGGCGCCGAACTGGCGCGCCGCCTGAGCGATGTTCAGCAGTTCGCTACTCGGTGGGCGCACCAGCAGGCGCGTGTGGCGGCCAGCGCCACACCCCACCAGCCGGGCGCCTGATCAAGCGGCGGGAGCGGCCACCACGGTCTGGCGCTGCTCGCCCAGGCCCCGCGCGCCCAGCGTCATCACATCCCCGGCCTTCAAATACACCGGCGGCTTGTGGCCCATGCCGACGCCGGGCGGCGTGCCGGTGGGAATCACGTCACCGGGCTGCAAGGCCATGAAGCGCGAGAGGTAGCTCACGATGGTCTTCACGCCAAAGATCATGGTGCGGGTGTTGCCGGTCTGGCGGCGTTCGCCGTTCACGTCGAGCCACAGGTCCACGTCCTGCGGGTCGCCCAGTTCGTCGGGCGTGACCAGCCAGGGGCCGATGGGGCAGTGCGTGGGGTAGCTCTTGCCCTTGGCCCACTGACCTTCATATTCCATCTGGTAAGCACGCTCGGACACGTCGTTGACCAGGCAGAAGCCGGCCACGAAGTCCAGGGCCTGGTCTTCGCTCACGTGGAAGGCGCGCCGGCCGATCACGATGCCCAGCTCCACTTCCCAGTCGAGCTTTTGCGCGCCTGGCGGCAGCCACACATCGTCAAAGGGACCACAGATGGCACCGCTGTGCTTGTTGAACACGATCGGCTGGCCCGGCGCCTTCAGGCCGGCCTCGGCCGCGTGGTCGGCGTAGTTCAGGCCGATGCCGATCACGTTGCCCACACCACCCACGCAGGCGCCCAGACGCGTGCCCGGCGGGACCGCCGGCAGGCCGGTCGGATCGAGCGCGGCCAGCCGGGCCATAGAATCACGCCCCAGCGTCGCCGGGTGGATGTCGGCCACCACACCCGTGAGGTCGCGCAGCGTGCCGCTGACGTCGATCAGACCGGGTTTCTCGGCACCAGCCGGTCCGTGGCGAAAGAGTTTCATGGGTTCTACCTGTTGAGTCGTCGGTTGGAGAGGGGCCGATTGTGGGGCCCGATCCGCCAAACGCCTGTCGCCTCCTTGAAACCCCGCTCACCGCCCCCATGTGCCTGCTTGCGGCCAGCGTTGCCCACCTTTTTCACGAACTTTTCCATTCATTGCCATGAGCCAAGACCAACAGCCCGCCGACAACGCTTCCCCGGACACCAGCGCGCCCATGAGCCCGGAAGAGGCGATGGCGGCCGCCGCGGTGGCCGAGGCGGAGGCCATCAATGCCCTGAGCCACGAGGTCGCCACGCTCAAGGCGCAAAACGCCGATCTGGCCGAGCAGTTCCTGCGCGCCAAGGCCGAGGCCGAGAACACCCGCCGCCGCGCTGAAGAAGAAATCAGCAAGTCGCGCAAGTTCGCGGTGGAGAGTTTTGCCGAGAGCCTGCTGCCGGTGGCCGACAGCCTGGAAGCCGGCCTGGCCATCACGGAGGCCACGCGCGAACAGCTGCGCGAAGGGTCCGAGGCCACGCTCAAGCAGCTCAAGAGCGCGCTGGAGCGTCACCGCGTGCTGGAAATCAACCCGCCGGGTTCGACCAAATTCGACCCGCACCAGCACCAGGCCATCAGCATGGTGCCGGCCGACCAGGAGCCCAACACCGTGGTGAGCGTCCTGCAAAAGGGCTATTCCATCGCCGATCGCGTGCTGCGCCCGGCCCTGGTCACGGTGACCGCGCCCAAATAAGTTTTCGGTGCGGTCGCGCTCTTGAAAAGAGACCGACTTATCCACACCTCATCCACATCGTTTTCAACAATCTTTTTCTACACGGAGTCACAACATGGGACGAATCATCGGCATTGACCTGGGCACCACCAACTCGTGCGTGTCCATCATGGAAGGCAA